>Ga0325411_1005458_pt1 | contig 14052 bp, 8 predicted proteins | sample PopdelMetagenome_13_FD_206181 | JGI IMG/M metagenome (GOLD analysis project Ga0325411, IMG submission 206181) | Populus deltoides microbial communities from Bellville, Georgia, United States - Xylem-PdIQD-R4 | ecosystem: Host-associated > Plants > Phyllosphere > Stem > Wood/Secondary xylem... | reverse complement strand
ACCATATCAGGTTTTAAAACTATGCAATCGAAACTTGAAATAAGCAGGTAGCTAGCTACTTGCATGGCTGGCACAGATTGGGAGGATATGGGATCTCATTTTCATATCATATGACTTCATGACTTCCTCTCTGGCTAAGAGATTGATTGATGGATCATCTTATCTTATCTATACATATAATAAAAGACAGAGTCCAGAGTCTAAGCTTTTGATTAGATATTTTATTTTATTTTATTTTATTTAGCTTGTCCCGTTCTTGAAAAAAATAGAAAAAGATAACCATTTATTTGAATATAAATTTATGATAGTGTTTGTATTGAGAAGATACGTAGCTGTATTAAGGATATTGACCCCCGCTCCTTAACAGATTAATATTATTATTTTTTAAATATAAAAAATATTAAAAATGTTTGATAATTATGTTAGATTCAAAAACTTTGAATCTGACATTTAAGTAATTTGAATTTTGGTTGTTTCTCGTAACTAAATAAACATGAGTACAGCACAACTTTTTAAATTTAAAAATAATAAAACAATATTAAAATATTAAAATGTTCACCATAATTATAAATAATTACACATAAACAGTATGAAAGAACAAAAATACTCCATAAACAAAGTTTATTTTTTGTCTTTTTCAAAGCTAAATATGTATTTTAATTATTTAACAGTTTGTAAAATATCAAAAAACTCCTGGGAAATAGGTCTTAGTTTTGTTAATTTTGAGGGTAGAATAATATTTTTACTATGAAAATAATCGTGAAAAGACTACTATACCCCTGCTGAAACATTTAATGATCAATGAACCTAAAAAAATACTGAAATACCCCCACTACCAGGGCTTTAATTTTTTCAACCAAAGCACAAAATGATAATTTAACTTTATGTGAAAATACAACATTAGCCCCATCTTAAGCCTTCAATCTTTTACATATATAATATTTTCTTTTCTTACAACATAATATATCAATTCAAAAGGTCAAAAGTTTTCTTTTATAATCATATATTTCAAATTTTCATATATACTAATAGTTATAATGTAAAATAAACTCTTCTTATAATAAATTTTGACAATTAGACCATTCAACAACATCTCAAATTTTAAAAAGCATGAATCCTTTAAAAAACTGTCTAACACTTGGATGAAAATATAAAATTAATATTTTCATCCACATTGCTTACAAAAAATAATTTATTTTTGAAGACTTGAAATAAATAACTTAGAACTCAACATTTTTTTTTTCATTCTTTCCTCTTTGAATATAATAAATTTATAAATAACTTGCATAAACAAAAAAAAATTTGCAGTTAAGTTATACTGCATATAAATGAAAAATCCTACTTGAATGAGGTAATATATTTTTTTTGCAGTCCAATCGTGCTATTAAAAGATTTTAAAATTTTTGACCTAGGTGTGCAGGTTTAGACCCAAGCAACTTGGATCTAGAAAACCATGTCACACTTAAAGGGTATGAGTCTGACAACCATGCCAAACTCAAGATTTGTTTTTTAAAATAGTTGAGTTTTCGCTTTTTCCTTCATTCCACAATTTATTATATATATTACTATTAACTAGCAAGAGTTTTTTGTATCCTATACTTGTACAATATTTGTATTTACATCTATTTCTTCTTTTTTTTAATATAAAAATAACTTGTTTTAATATTTAATTGGTGTTCACAACTTTTTTTTTCAGGTTATATATTTTTGAATTCATTATATTAAGTACATATATTATTAACACATTTCATTATACAGAAAACACATTCATATTATTAACACTTTTTTCTCCCACATTACAAATTAACTTCAACGTATTTATAATAAACACCTAAGGACCCTTTGCTTTGAAAGAAAATAAACTCTTCATTAAACAATGGTAATTAAAAACGAAGAACAAATCCACCATTATCCACAAATTACTCTAATTCCATTAGCACCATAATTGTGCTCTCTAATGATTAGCAACTAGTCATCCAGACAATCCACCGAACAGGATAGTGATTAGCACACTAATTAAATCACCTGAGCTGTTTCAACTTTCAGTTAGGCAAATCTTCAGATTACTTAAAATCCAAAAAGTAGAGGATTAAGCTAAGCTAATTACCAATTCTTGTCTGGCTCCTTGGTCACAATTGTTCTCATGGGAAGGTTACTATTACCAATCTAACCAAAAGTCAATAAAAGTAAGACAAAAAATCCTACAAAACATAATGTTCGGAAATTAATCTCCTTACATATGATGAACACAAAAGGAATCTGTGTACACAAGATCAACCAGAACTGCCCTCCATTTACCCCAGAGGACAAAGTAAACCGGATGCAATATATCTAGAGATTAGACGGAGTCAAACCGAATAACCTTTCCCTTAGCCCTAGTAATCATCATCCGCTCCTTGAAATCCTTTGCTTCATATGCAATCCTCAGAATGCCTTCATTATCAAAACCATATTCTTTAGCTGATTTATAGAGAAGCTCCAAAAAACCTGCATCACCAAGTGGTTTTGTATGAACAATGAATCGCCTCGCATCATTGTTATACCCTACGCAAGCATGAACATAACCTTTAGGCGGCAATGGAGTCGTACCTCCAAGTCCCTTCACCGCTCGAGCTCCAATTAGTTTGCTTAACTAGCTAGCTTTCACGTGCACCTCGAGCTCCATATAAAGAAATGCATTCTTCTGTTAAGTGCACTTGCTAAATGTTGATTACTGATATTCTTGCCATCTAAGTGAAAGAGGCAATACTAATAATTCATTTATAAAAGGTACTTGGCGTGACCACAAGGTTAATTTATACACATGAATTAATTATTTTTTAACCAATAAGATTGATATAAATTGAGAGAACAAGAGATTCCAAGGCTAGAAACTTGTAGCTAGATTTAGTTTGTCATTTATCTTGCCCTAAATTAGGTGTAAGAACTTGAAAAGGGTTTAAATATTTGCTGATAATCACCAATCTAATATTTTCAAAATACTTTCAACATTTCTAATAACCATCAGCCCATATGGATAAAAACAAAAAATCGAAAGGGTTTGAATGCTGACATGATATAGTTTGGTTTTTGCTTGTTCACATCGAGTCGAGTACTCACTTCTTCGTGGTTCAAAATATATATATGTTAGCAAATCAGTACTAGCTAGCTAGGGCCTACGGGTACAAGTTACGTACTCATTGTGTACAGCAGAATGGAAGAAAGGGCCATGGAAAATTTAATTTTCTTTGGATGGTTTATGATTATGATGTCTCATCTTCTTTTGTTTCTTCCTTAACCAGAAAAAAAAATCATTTTTCCAACCACATTGAAACATAAAAAATATGGAGCACGAAAGAGTCAAAATCACATATAGACATGAGGCATCAATTAACTAGAGAATATTGAGTTCAGTTCCAACAACCCTCCAAATTATATTAAAAAATGAATGGAGTGGTTTTGCATCAATTAGCTATTCAATATATAATCCAATCAGAATCCAAGAAAGATCCATCACTTTACTCTTTTAAGTTTTTCTTTATCAGCATCAGAGCCTCCATGAATGTTTTCATGTTGATTTGAGTGTTGCCATGAGAATGTTCTTTGAACTCTTGAATGATTATTAACAGCAACTTTCTATGCAATTTGAATTTTTTTTACCATGAGTTATAAGCATGTAAGGTTTCAAAAGGGCTTAATTAATAAAAAGTCTTATAAAGATTAGTATTATAAACGTTTTGAAGGGTAAAGGGGACTTTTCCTGCTAGGAAGGCCAAGGTTCTTGCGTTAATGACGATCCATTTCTGCTACTGTAATGTAGACTTGATGACTATGTCTATGACCTTTCGACTCTTTGCTTAGTGTTAAATTTTGAGATGTCTAATATGATTGGAGAGCTTAAGTTAGCTGGTCATAGTCTCATCGGTGAGAAACAAGTGCAAGCTGATATTCATTCTCTACTAGATAATTAGCAGCGTATGAAAGTTAACCTGCTCATAACGACAACATCAAAACTTTTAATGATGTTGGTTGGCACATTAAAGTACTGGAGAAAGAATGTTCAGTGATGATCACACTTCCAAGCACGATGAATATGGCTGAGCTAGACTCTTGAAGGATAGCTGGCTCTATCACGAACGAAAGCAGCTCTGCAAATATAAGAGGAAACAAAGCCTTAGTCAAAGAAGAAGTTGCCAAATTTTGATAGGAACAACATGTTGAACAAAACTCTGGTTTTGCTCTAATAAAAACACACAGCTAACATTTTCTCTTTATTATTTACTTATGTATATTTATGAATATTTAAGGTGGCTATATATAGCCTTACGAGGACTTTCATTCTTTATCTAACTAAGGTTTATTCTTATCTAACTAGCTAACTCTGGTTAATGATAAAACTCTAATAACTAATGATTTAATATTGCATAATTTTAACAATCTTAGAATTCTTACAAACTCTAAATTATAATTCGTAACTCATGTTGAATTCTAACACTCTCTCTCAATATCAGCCGTCACTCTTTTATTACATTAAGTTGATGCTGAAAATATTCAAATTGCTCATGGTTATATATATCAACTAAGTACTTTCTTGAGCTGTCATTGTTACTGCTCAATATTCTGTTTCTGTTGTTTATAAGGATATTATTGGTTCTCTTCCTACATCAAGAAATTGCTCATGGCTCAATCTTAAACACATAACCACTTATAGATCGTTAGGTGTCATGTTCTCATTTATAATCAACATCATAATAACCAACTAACTTGCAATCTGTACCTTCCTTGTATGAAATGCCGTAACCAATTGTACTCTCCACATATTTCAGTATTCTTCGAACTGCTTCCAAATGAGATTTCTTTGGATTTTGCATATAACGACTCATTACACCAACTGTATATAAAATATTTGGTTTAATCAAGATTAAATAGATCAAACTACCTACCAATTGCCAATACATTATTGCATCTGTTAAGTCTTTTCTTTCATGAGCATTTATCTTAATGCTTGGTTACATTGGTGTTAGAACTGACTTGCAACCAAACATTTCTAACAAATTTCTTGAATATTTTTGTTGGCAAACAAATATTCTTTTTTATTTACAATCAACCTCTAACCCAAAAAAATGCTTGAATTCTCCAAGATCTTTCATTTAAAAATGAATTGACAAATTCTCCTTTGTTTGGATAATTTTTAACTCATCATCACTAATTATGATTAAATCATCCACATAAAATAGTACAATAGCTATCTTTCCTTCATTGACTTTCACAAACAAGATGGAATTTACAGGTGTTACTAAACATCCTCCTTGAATAAAGAATTCAACAATCTTATCATACCAAGCCTTCAGTGCTTGTTTTAATTTATATAATGTCATTTTCAATTTACACACATGCTCATGATGATCTTTAATCTAAAAACCCACTTATTGATTCATATAAATTTCTCGATCCAACTCTCAATGAAGAAATGCATTCTTCACATCCATCTGTCATAGTCTTGAGTTCTTATTTGTTATAAGTAAAACTCGTACAATTATGAGTTTTTCTATAGGACCATATGTTTTAACATAGTTTAAACCAAATTGTTATGAAAACCCGTGAACTACCAAACAAGCTTTATACCTTTCAATCGATCCATCTGCTAGACGTTTAATCTTGTAAACCTATTTACAAGATATAAGTTTCACTTAACTAGTTTAGGTACAATATCCTATTTTTGATTTTTTTCCTACCACATTGACCTCTTTTTCCATAGCTTTAATCCATTTAGAGCTATGTAATGCTCTTTTAAAAATTTTAGGTACCTTTCACTTGCTTCTTTGACTATGCTTGTATTGGCATACTTAGAGTTTGACTTACAAACTCTTGTTGATCTTTTGAGATGTGTTTGTGGAGAAGATTCTTCTATTATACTACATCCATCTATTTGTTGTTGGTAGACACCAGTATGCCAAGGATTCTAATTAATTTCTTGCTTTTCAATAACATCATCGTATACTCTTTTAGGATTTTCTGAACTTGATTGAACTTATATAGATTGTTCATCATTTTACTATTATAGCCTTTCTTCAAACTCTTTGGAATATGAAATCATTTTTTTTTTTATCTAAAGACCACCAAGATGATGCTTCTTCAAACACCATATCTCGTGATGTGTAACACATTCCTGTCATAAAATCATAACATTTTCACCATTTTTCTTTGGCTATCATATCCTATAAATATACATCTAACATATTTCTTATCAAATTTGTTGCATAGATGACTAAGAATAAATACATAACCTTAAAAATAGCTAACTGTAGGTTTTGTATTCTATAGTTTCTCATAAGGTGATATAAACTCTAACCTTTTTTATGGGAGTTTATTGATTATATAAGTAGAAGTCCTCATTACATTAGCCCAAAATCTTTCTAGTACATTCTCTTCATGTAACATGTTTTAACAGATTTTCACAAGATGTCGATTTTTCCTCATAGCTACTCCATTTTGTTGTTGTGTATTTGCACAAGTGTACTGGTGATGCATATGAAATTCTTATAAGTATTAAGAGAATTCATCTGAGCTATATTCTCCTTCATTGTCATTGCGCAAGTAATGAATCTTTCTCTTTACTTCTCCTTCAACTAACTTTTGAACTTTTTAAACTTTATGAATGTATTTTTCTTTCATAAAGAAAACACACACAAACCTTGCAAAATCATCAATATATATATCACCACATACCGCATCCCTGTAGCTTATGATTATTTGACAATTCCAAACATTAGAGTGTATTAACTCTAATGGTTTCATTACTCTAAACTTTGATTCTTCATATGATAGCTAATGTGCCTTACCATACTAACATCCTATACATACTATGTATGTTTTTACATCAAATTGAGGAAGCCCTTTGAGTGATAATTCTTTTATCATTATACTCAGCTAAGGATAACTAACATGGCTTAGTTTCATATGCCATAAATCTATAATCTCATTCTTGCTTTGTTGACATATGTAGTCTCTATATATATTATACAAACAAACTCCATACATTGTCCCTCTATAATTGGTTCTTCTAATATCTTAAAATTTTGGTACACTTTAACATTACTTGGACCAAACAAGACATAATAGCCTATTGATGTTAATTATGCTATAGACAATAATTTTTTCTTTATACCTGGGACATGATAAACATATTGAAGATGTTCCTGACTTGATTTATAGTGAGGTGTAATTATCGTTTCACTAATATGGCTTATTTGTAATCTTGAGTTGTTAATTGTTACCACCACACAACTTCCTTTGTACTCTGTCAAATGTTGTAGCTTTTGCTTATCACCTATCATATGATTAGAACACCTATAATCAATGACCAATCATTTCCATAATTAATTCGATCTTTGATTGTAGTTGTCAATGCTAATTCTTCCTTTTCTATGGAATATGATGCCTTAACAACCTATTCATCTTTCACCTGTTTTTCTAAACTTGATATAGCAATATTATTTTATATTGGCTTTTTAAACCAATAATTTTTCTTTATATGACCATTTTTTCTATAATTATAACACTTGCCTTTAAATCCTCAACAATTGCTATAATTTTTTAAAACTCCCTCTTGATAAAAGCTTCCATTTCTTTGATATTTTTTCTCTTTGTTATCATCCTTATTGGATTCACCATTAGAGTGCCAACTATGGTTTCTATCATTGTGAGTATGTCATTGTTTACTTCTTTCATTATTGGTGTAGAGCCTTTCCTTTTCAACCCACAACGAGACTTTTGTGATTTGTTTAGCCATATTTTTTTTTTACCTATAAGTAAATTTTTTAACTTAAATAATGATGGTTGAGTAGGCCATCCTTTTATTGCAATAATAAAACTTCACTACTCGGGTTTTTAACCATGAAACATTATTCTTTTTTATCCTCATTTCACCAATAGTTGCTTCAGGTTCTAATTTGAAAATCCCACAACATGCTGATTTCACCTTATTAAAGTATTGAGGAATCATCATGTCTTGTTGTGTCATCGATAACTCATTCTTAAGAAGTTATAATTTGGTATCATTCTTTTTTGAGAAAAGACAAGCAAGGATATCTCATGCTTCTTTTGGCATTATAACATCCCAAATGTGCTCCAACATATCCCCTTTAATCATGGATTTAAAGGTAAACATTACCTTACTGGCTTTAATCTTCCACTTGCATAGACCTTCATTTGTGTCTTCGGCTGCTTGTGTGTCTTTACTAACGTTGACTACTTCACATAGATTTTGGCCTTGCATGTAAAACATCATGCATGTTGATCATGTACTATAATTCTGATTGTTAAGCTTTTTTATCCCTCTAGAATTTTAAAGAACTCCTGTGTTTGTTGATGTTTACGCTACTGCTATTTTGGATGGTGTGTGTACTGATGACTTGTTGCTTCTGCAATCAACTGTTGGTGAAATTTCTACCTGTTGTAATCTTCTACTATTGCAACGCTACTACTGTCATATTATAGTAGACTTATTGTTGCTTTAATTTACTTTCTGCTCCTAGTTGTTCTGCTATTGTTGGCGTTTCAAGTTGATGTAATGTTGGTCTTTTATGTTGCTGTTGAAAATAAAAAGATGTGGTTGTTAAAACTGTTTTTCTATTGTCTAAAATGTGATCTTTTGGTCAAAGACTATTGTTGTTGGTGTGAATGTCTACCTCGTCTATTACTTTGTTGCTGAAGAAATTTTGATCACTGCTAGATTATTTTGTTGCTATGAGAGGTCATTGGTGCCTTGGATTTGTTCTTTAAGCTTCTAGAAAATAAATCTTGCTTCCATCACCATTTTAAAAGATATACCAAAGACAATATTGCTTTGTTTATGCCTTTCCTCCTTCCCATCCTACTGATCCTCTTTTTCAACTTATAGGCTCTGATACCAATTATTAAACAAAACTCATGTTGGTTTTTATAAAAACACAACATCTAGCACCTTTTTTTTATATTTTCTTATACTTTCTTATATATTTTTGAATGTTTAAGGCGACCATATAGCTTTACAAGTCCTATTTAGACTAAGACTTTTATCCTTATCTAACTAAGGTTTATCCTTATCTAATTAAGATGAAAACTAATCAACTAGCTAACTCCTAATAATGATAAAAATCTAATAGATAATGATTTAGTATCATAGAATTCTAACAATCTTAGAATACTTATAAACTCTAAATTCTAAGTTCTAGCTAGTGTTGAATTCTAACATAAAAAAAAGAAAGAAAAGAGACCAATTGAAGTTGAAGTGTTACAATCATGGCCAATTAAATCAATTTTCTCATTAGTGTTCCGAGCCCTTTGAGGTGACATTAACTCAAGTTTTGTTTCGTTTTATATATGTTTATAGAATTTTGATGTTGGTTGAAACTAGTCTTTTATGAATTATAGATTTGAGAGCCATAAAACACATAGTTGGAAATTAAGAAGCATATGTGGAGTATCATCGAATTCCTACTCGAGTAACATATGTGTGCGCGTGTGTGTAGTGGAAGTAAAGGTACTAGCAAGTGTAAAAACATACTAGCAAGTGTAAAGTAGTTTTGTATGGTGTCTAAATACTACTTTCATATGATGTTTTGTATGTTCCAAATATTTGAAGTAATCTTGTGTTTATTGTATCCCTTTTGTGTTTAGAATATAAGATGCATTTCTTAAGTACTAGTTTTGTAGTATATGAAAGAATTGTATATTTTGGTTGTGGATGCTTATATGGTTTAATTGTTTTAAATTTGGATTTGACTTATAATAATTATGTTTTCCCATCATTTACTAGCTCAATTAGTAAAAATATAAATGTTTAATGTACTAGACTATATCATATTGAGTAATATAAAATGAATCATTTGACTTCAATATGTTTTTTGGTATCTCTTACCAAAGTTGAGTTGCCTATATGTGAATATTATTTAATTGGACAAACAATTAAGAAACCATCTAAAGTAGCAACAAGAGTTGAGAATTCATTACAACTTATCCATTCTAACATTTATGGTTTGATGAATATAAAAGTGAGACATGATGCTTCTGTTGGGTTTTTTGTAACACATAAACACAACGAAAACTATAAATTTAAGTTTTTTTCAAATCTTAAGAATCCGACAATCTATGATCATTTAGGGTTAAGAAGATTAACTGAAGATCAGATCTTTATTCTAAGGTTTAATCAATTTTCACAAACTATAAGTCATCTAAATATTCAGCTTTTAACAATAATCCATAAAAACAACTAATGAGAAATCTCTTAAAATCTTTTTAGAAAAGAGGGATCGTTTTCCCTTAAGTGCCTAGGTCTTTATTTTTTATACCATGTTTAACTATACATTTGAAATGTGTACAATACATTTCATATCATAACTTACATAGTTTTTCTCTACATATAAAATATGAGACATAACATTTTATTTATAGCAACACCTAATAATCTTATAAATGATTAAATATCAATTTGTCCCCTGAATAATATCACATGCATATATTATCTTAATATAATTGTTTTTAGAATTTTATTCAATAAAGTCCCTATTTGATTTTTACATGTCTAGAATTGTAATCTCATGTATTAATCACAATTTAGTCATTAATTTCTAAAACTTATTTAATTATAATTAAATCACACTTGATTAATTATTTCAGTTTAATTTATGATCAATAGTGTTTAATGTGTGTGACCCATTAGATTTTTAATAAGTTGGCTCAAATATAAGTTATAATTCTAAATAAGTTATGATTAAATAAATTAAATAAGTTGATTTATTATCAATTCAACAATTGATTTATCTATATTTGAAGATCAAATGCACCTATTTATTAGTTAGAAATATCCATCATAGATAAATTAATGAATTGATACTTGTAACAATTTAAATTTTTCACGTGAGTCAATTCAGTGTATATATCATATAACAAACACATATATATTAATTTCAAATATCCCTCATACCTGAAAATAATTGTTTTTTTCCATTTAAATCTCCTTGAAAAATAATTTTACCCTTGATACAAAGATAATTGTTAAGAGCAATGAAGAAAAAATAATCATTACACTATTTACATTCACAATTATTCTCCTCCCACGCTAAGAAAAAAGCTGGACTCTTTTAGTTTTTTTTTTTTTTTTTTTAATAAGATCATGTTTGCTCTTTGGTGAGCCCGCAAATTCGCTGCGGTGATGGTAAATCGGTGACTGCCACTGTTCCTCCTGAACTACGTACAACAATGATGAATGTGACAGTGAAGGAAGCCCTGCCCTGCCCTCCCCTCCCTCTCTGTTCTCTTGTTGTCTTTGTTCTTTTTCTTGAATCTTCAGAAAAATGGAATGATTGCTGTAAGTTAAAGCTATGAGCTTTATTGATATCAAATATATCGTAAATTACTATAGACTGATGATGCCCAAATTAATACTGTCAAGGGCGCTCTACTGATCGAAGTTTAATTTAGTTGTTTATTTGGAGATGACGGAGGAGGGAAATGGACTAGAAACTATCAGCCTATTCCTGTTACTGCTTCACATACTACATTTACAATTTTCGCACAAGTGATGGATTCCAAGGCCCTCCCTCCAATTCCAACTCATCAGTCCATTGCTTTGTTATTTCAACTTCAGTATTATTCATTTAATATTGCGCTTGAAAATGGTGTGTGATCCCGCTGATAAAGGCTTAAAATCAATTCTAACAAAGAAATTTAGATTTGGAATTCCCAACCCTCGGCAACTTCACGTACAAGGTTCATCCTCTTCCACAACTGGGATCTCAAGTCCTTCATGTGTCAAGTGTAACCTGACGAGTGTAACCTTTCATAGTGTTCATTCTTGATTTACGCAAGACTCACATAGGATTTCTGTTCATTTTTATGTCTAGTGACGGTTCTTATTCAGACAGCTTCATCTTCCAAATTAGCTTTGGTATCTTGGTTAATGTAGGAAATTTCTTTGGGCAACTGTTGGTGTGATTTTTATTTAGATGAGACCTGCGAGGATGTCATAAATCAAACCATCTATGTTTCTTTGTTGAACTATTCATTTTTGTGGTTCAGATTTGGTCCCCTATTCTTTCTTTTTTTCTTAATTTTAAGGATAATCAATTAAGTGGGAAGTTAGCTTTTGATTGTTTGACTGTAGGGGCAGAATTAATTAGGATTTTATCTGTGTAATTCACAATCACTAATAGACTAAAGCTCTACAACTTGGGATTGCCTCCACTGCGTTCTGAAGGTTGTTTCTTGCTGTTTCTCTTTACTTGAGGAAGATCACACTCTGCATAAATTTTAAATCCCTTGCTACTTCGAATTCCTTCAAATGCAATTGCTGCTTTAAGATTTCTTCAGTCTGCGATCATTTCAATGCCTAACACGTTACATAGTACTTGACTTGGAACAACAGGTCAGTTTGGAGTTATTATATTAGATCATGAAGCTTCTTGTTATTTGATTTTTCGTTGTTTTTGGCTATGTATCGTGTAACTCTTGCTACTTGATGAAAGTTGATGCTTGCTGTTAGAAAAAATTTGCATACCTACCAAAGTCAGCTCCCGCAAATTAGAACTTGTGAATCCGATGTTGTTTTAACTTCACCTCTTCCATTGTAGCTCCACTTTTTGCTTGTCATTTTTCATGCTTTTTGCTTGTAGTTCCTGATAAATTAAATTTTTCTTGTAGGAGTTTTCTCTGGTAACCTGTCATTGGATGTATAGCTAAGAGTTCAAAGTGGAATATTAGTCGGAGTGGTTTGTGTGGAATGCGTCCCAAGAAGATGAACACTGAATAATATTTTCAAACATGTTTTCGCCTCAAGTGCTGCATATATAATGCATTCTTTCACATCAAATAATTGGTCTTCAGAAGTTGAATGTATGACACTCTCAAAGTTACATTAGAAAACATAAAACCAAAAAATGGATCTGTATCGAAGCTACACATCCACTGTAAGATTGTTGTTTCTTTGCTGTCGTAATGATATAGAGCAAGAAAACCGCAGTATCCTTTTTTATTAACTGCTTAATGGTCACTGCATGTTTCATACTAATTCTTTATTTGTTTCCAAAGCAGATTTATTCTGAGAATTAGGTGAATTCACCAGGACAAATGGAAGATAATTCCTGGCAAGCCTTTGTTTTTACACCCAAGGACTACTGGTATATTGCAGACGTGCGTCCCTCCTTCTCTTGCTTATCTGCCAAGGCATGATATCAAATTGGCTGTTGACTGTTGCAGGTTGCATTCTACGTGCAGTATGACAATGGCTTTATGGTGCATATTCACTACAATAGCTGTCCATGACGAGTTAGAGATTCTCTGATATGAAGCCCCTACTAGGGGGAACATGACATTTCTGCTTACAGTCTATAGATGCACAAGAAACAGTGAACACGGGACCTTTCTTCACGTGTCTCATCGTAAACCCCGTGTATGGTGTCAATCTGGCATAGTTTGATAAAAAAATCTTGAAAAATATCACATGAGAAAAAAAGTATTTGATAAATAGTATAGTTTTGATTTAATTGCTATTAGAAAACATGATTTTATTGAACAACTGCTATTTATATTATTGTTTTATTAAACAATTGCTATTACCATTAGCGATTGTTTAGAACTGCTAAGTAACTGCTATTAAGAATAGAGGTTCTGCTTCAAATCCAGTTTCAATAAAAAGCCAAACAAGATTTACAAATTATCAAACCTCATATCCGTAGCTCAAAGTGTAATATTTTTATTTGTTAATTATAATCTTAAATTAATATGTGTGTTTTTTAAACATTGTTTTTATTTTTGTATTTCTTAAATTGTTAATGAATGATTTGGAATTTTAAACAACATGTTCATATGTTTATCTATTTTTTAACGATATTAAATTATGCTTATATAAACCAAGTATGAAAATGTATAATATATAAGACAACTTTAAAATCAACATGATAATCAGCAAAAACAATATTATAAAACTAGTAATAATAAAAATAACTCTTAATTTGAAAAATAAAATAACATAATTATACACAACATAATAATATATCTAAACCTATCTATGTCCTCTGTGACGACGAGTGGATG
>Ga0325411_1005455_pt1 | contig 14056 bp, 5 predicted proteins | sample PopdelMetagenome_13_FD_206181 | JGI IMG/M metagenome (GOLD analysis project Ga0325411, IMG submission 206181) | Populus deltoides microbial communities from Bellville, Georgia, United States - Xylem-PdIQD-R4 | ecosystem: Host-associated > Plants > Phyllosphere > Stem > Wood/Secondary xylem... | reverse complement strand
AATATAAATATGAAGAGGTTATCTTTAAAGATGTGCTTTCTTTTTTGCTCAACATCACCGATATGAACAAAAGCGAGACCAATAAAACTCAAGACATCTGTTATAGTACTTGGTTATGATTTTACTTAGTTCTGGATTGCAAAACGAATCCATCTTCTTGGTGTCGCCCCATTTGTTTTATTCTGAAACTTCTCACGACACAACTGTCAAAAAGTTATGGATACTGGAATTACTTTTGTCATGAAGAACATTCAACGCACAGTAGTCCTAGAAAAAATAGCTGCGCTTCAATTTCATGAGAAAGTGATAGGAGGATGAGAATAGCATGCAAATTCTCTTACCTTGTAGAACTCATTAAATACTTCAATTTTTACTATTTCACTGTGAATCTCAGCAGCTCCATTTACTGAAGACATAGATTAGCCACCTGGACCATCTTTGGCAGTTTTGGATATGGTTCAAATGTCGCCTCATTTGTCTTATCAATTTCCTATTGTTCAGACTGTTCTTCATCAGTAGATTCAGTTTCTTCATCTGAGACTTCAACTTCCTCTATGGAGTCAACAGCAGAACTTTCTAGTTTAACTAACAATTCTAGAACTGACTCAGGCAACCCGATTTTATAAAAAATTCTCATTTGCTTTAGCTTTTGCCGCAACAAGTTGAGATCCTCAGCGCCATACTCCACAACTATGGCATGAATCAGCTGGATAACACATGGAAGATATGAAAACATAACAGAAGAAAAAAATCACCATGTCTTTCTAATATTACCTCTTCATCAATCATCCTAGTGATCTCAACATGCCGAGGCAGCAGTTCCTGAAAAGGTCTAAACTCCATTTCTCCAGAGCCTCAGGTAGAACTGTGTGATTTGTGCATACAATAGTTCTGCGTGTATCAAAAGGTCCGAGGAAATATTAGCAACCACAAATAGAAGCCAGCATATAGTGCAACTAATTTTTCCGAGAATGTTATGATTTTGTATAAAACTGTTTTAGTGAAATGTTGATCTTTGTATGGATCAACTATAATTCATGTGCATGCAAATGTGCACACACATAGGCATGACATACATTGTGAAACAAGCATAGTTTAGTTACTGCACAACTGGTAGCCACATAAGTGCAAAACCCATGCTGGGAAGTACCTCCGAGTAATAGCTTATGCTTCCTTCCAACTCAAACCCTTCCAATCCATCAAAATTCTTATCAGCTCCGGGATGCAAAGTGTCATTCATTTGCACTGCAAAAATTTCCCATTTCACAGGCTTCCCTGATCTCCTTTCAAAGTGAGCAATTATGTCTTGGAGAGATGCAGAGCATAGTGTATATTGTTGCTTCAACCCTAGTGTCTTACCCTCTACAGATTCATCCCCGGGGTCCAATATGTAGCAAATCTGATCACAACAAATCATCAATTGGAACCATCAGCTTTGGCATTAGAAATATTAATAATGACAATAATAAACCGTTCCTAACCAGTACAAATATGTACTGAGGTGCTGTGAAAATATCTGGACAGAAGCACACATACAACTTGCCATATTTTGTGATGAGCTGTTTGAACAAGCCATAGTTGGACCTGAGTCCATACCCCCAACGCAGGATAATTCAGTGTTGGTAGTGTCTGATAGAATTTCCAGCTTTGTTCGACCTAGACTTCACAAAATAAGAATTCTACTGGAAGCTATTGTAAATCCCGGATATGATGCTCTTTGCATGAGCTGAAACTTTCAGCAGTTTGCTTTTGTTTGTATTGTGGTGTTTATATATTGTACAAACCTTTTAAGCAATTTGCTTAAGTATATTTTGATCAATGAAAAATTCGTTATCAAGAAAAAAAAAGTATCTTGAGTTAAGAAAATCCAATTTCATATCACACTCATAAATCTGGAGATTTAGCATAAAGTAAGCAGTTATCAGCCATGATGGCTGAAAAAAAATATAATAAAAATATCTTAATTGTCCGGCGGCTACATCCTCCAACTTTCTCAAAGCATCAGTAAGCAGTTTCCAATAGCATTTAGCAACGCTCTACCCTGCAAAATAAAGAACACAGTACATAATAAATCATCAGCACTGCAAGTAAAAACCAAACTAGCACAGCAGCATTGGTTTTCAATAGTTGTGGCCACCAGAAAACCAACAGTACTGAACCTGTAGGCACTCCATAGACAGATAATATGCCTGCTTTGCATTCATCTTCTCATAGTACTATATGTGGCATTCCAATTTATGAGTAGCGAATCGCGAACGCTCCCTGCAGTTCTGGAGAGAATGATGGTGTGAATTCTGCATGGTATTTAATGTTGGCTGCAATAGATGCTGAATCAGGTTCAAAGGTATCTAAAGAAGCTGCAAACACAGTGTAAAAGCACATGCGCAATATCAGTACATGCTGTTGAATGAGAGAACGCTAAATAGACTAGAAAGGGAAGAAGCTTTCGAGTAGTACAACAAGAACCTTCCCCATTGACTGTGGGATCTTTCAATTCTTGCCTTTCGTCTCTAGCAATGTTTTTGAAAGACAAGTTTCTTCTTCTTGAACGATTGAAAAATCGTGGGGTTCTAGAAAATAATAGATTTGAATGGCTGGCTCGGTAGTTGAAGCCCGAAACGCATGTGGAGCCTGAAACTGAATTTCAATTGAGCCGCAGAGAATGGTAAAGCAGCCATGAATTGTTGTTGTTCTCTGCTCTTTTTTAGATGGATTGGTGAAAGAGAGAGTGGGGTTTTGGTTTTTTCTCGTGTGAGAGCTTTCCTCCATGTTCAAGACGATGGAAATATCGATGGTAGAGAGTGAGAGGGAGTGGGGTTTCGGTTTTAGATGCGTCTTGTTGAGTAAGCCCACTTAGGCCCATACCCGTATCCCCCCTCTTACGTCAACAACCAGTTGGGCTTGATCCAATAGAAAACGAAATTTGAAAAACAAAATGGGCCTGGTTCGAGACATCCAATATGGACTTTGACCACCAAACTAGTTTTTCAAGTAGAACTCACGGGAGAAAAGGACAAAAGGATCCCAACGGTCTAAAAATTGAGAGGGGGGCTCTTATCATAACAAAAGTAGACTCTTTCTTCCTCCATGAAGACGAGATTTTAGCCTTTCTTGTTTTACGCAGCGCCTCCCATTTGTTTGATTCATTCAAACATAGACAGATAGGCAAACAATATTTACCAAAAACTCTCTCTTTCTATTAGAAAGAAGGAGTTTGTTTTCAGGTAACCATTCTTTGATTCCCATCCACGGGCTTTACGTGAAACTTCTCTTGGCAATTGGAAAGGAATTATAATTGCTGCTCTCATTCTTCATTCTGATCTCAGGTAACCATTCTTTGATATCTTTCCCTTCTTTAGTTCCACTTTTTAATGTGATGTTCTTTTGATTTGTCCATCTTGCGTTACTTCGAAGCAAGATGATTTTTTCCCCTCATGCTTGTCTTGCTTATTGCAGCACGGTTCTTGATCTGTTTGCCTTATTTTCTGGATAAGATTGAGAGATTCTAGTTTTGATTATTTGGAGCGTTAATCTTCACTCTTCAGGGATAAATTCCGTTGTTCGTTTCATTAATTTGGCATCTTTCTTTCGTTGTTGTGTTCAAGACCCAAGATAACCGAAAAGGAGGAGTTGGGATTCCATTTTCAGTGGTTCCTCCGTTTTTTTTCTTCTTATCAAATCTACGACCCATTCATATTTGTTAACTTTAATGTCTTGCAAAATTCTGGTTCTCTCTTTCTTTCTCTCATCTATTTATGTTAATTGGAGTTATGTTGGTAATTGATTTCTGGGTGTTTTTAATGTTTGTGTTTGGCTTGAGATTTAATACTAATGGTTGGCAAATATGCTGTTAGCATCCTGAAACATTTTCTTAGTAAAGAAGATAAAATAGATTGGGAAGAAAAATCTCCATTGCCATTACAGCTGACTGACATGGTTTATGTTTAGGTATCAGGATTGAAGTTTCACGCGGATACCATTGTACCCTTTTCTTGGGTTTTGCACTTCCAACCAATCAACTGTCCAATTGACGTGCACAAGTTTTGCTCATAGTCAAAATGTTTGGATTTAGGAAATCACCTGCAAATAATAAACCTACCAAGCAAAGTTCAGTGAACCCTCCAGCCTCTTTTACCTCTAACCCTTTTGATTCAGATGATGAATCCAATGCCAAGCAAACACTTCATCACGGAAAACGAACTTCTTCTGAGCCCATGCTTAATGTCCCTAATGATGCTTTTGATGATAGAGACGGATACAAGAACGATTTCCGTGACTCAGGAGGGCTAGAGAACCAAAGTGTTCAAGAACTGGAGAAATATGCTACCTACAAGGCTGAGGAGACAACAAAGAGTGTTAATAACTGCCTCAGGATTGCCGAAGATATCAGACAAGATGCTACAAGGACTCTTGTTATGTTGCATGCTCAGGGTGAACAAATCACCAGGACCCACAACATGGCTGTCGATATGGATAAGGATCTCGGTAAGGTAAGCTCAATGCGTTGTTATGAAATCATTGTTCGTTCGACTGTTAATAGGAATTGCATTAGTCGAGGTGGAAAACTGATGGTTGTTTTATTTAAAAAGATTGGAGAGAAGATGATGGTAATAATTCTTGTCTTATTATCTCCAGAGTTTAGACTTGGTTCATTTTGGTTAATTCCGCCTACCTTGGATCAGTACTTACGAAAGTTCCGTGTTATCTGATTCTATGCAATAGCAAATCCATAATGTATCATGTTAGGTTGAGCAAGGTGTATATTTATGTCATCAACAGGGCCTTTTCTTATATGCTTGTATGAAGATAACTCTGTTTCAGTTGAATTTGATAACAAGACCAAGGATTTTTTATACATAAATTTCATGCAATTCAGCATATGCTTATTGGAAGGAAAAACGTTTGCAAGGGATGCAAAATTTTGGCCATGCCCCCTCATGGCTTTTTGGTCCTTAACTTGCATAAGAGAGTACGTTTATGAGGCATCAGTTCAGTTAGATAAGGATTGAGCTCATTATTTGCTTGATTAGATGTGAGAAAAATTTTGTAGAAAGAAAGCATACCTTGAAGATATGTTGCATACGTAAGGCTTGATTTTTCTATAAAGATAATCTGTCATTCTATTACAGTAGTCTGCTTGGCTCAAGAAACTAAAACGAGGTCAACTCACCCAGAAAAAAAAATACAGATGTAAAAAGAAAGGAAGCTTTTATTTTGCTTTACTGTTTATAAAGAAACATTACCTGGTAATGGATTACCAGTGAAGAGCATATATGACTGTTTTGAAAAGACTTTCTTCTTGGTTCTACATTTGGTTTTCTTTGATCTCGTTTCCTGGATCCTTCCATCATTTCACAAACAGTTGGTGATAGCTTCTAATGATCTCAAACTGGTATTATCAGGGTGAGAAGCTCTTAAACAATCTCGGAGGCATTTTCTCTAAGCCTTGGAAGCCAAAGAAAACCCGGGATATAACAGGACCTTTGATCACAGCAGGTTTCTAGCATCACTGGCTTGTTTCATTTTCTAAGAATTGTTGCCTTGTGTTCTTCTTTGAACTGCTTTACTGGCTACAGATAAACCTTCCAAACTGAACCAATACAACAGAGGAGAAAGAGAAAAGCTGGGTTTAGCTCCTAGAGGACGTTCAGCTCCTACAACACCTCCTCCTGAACCAACAAACGCACTGCAGAAAGTTGAGGTTAGTTTCCTTGGCTGGTGATTGGAACTTGGGAGAATTCAATTGTAGTGTAATATTGGAATTTATGCATAAATGGCTGTGATGATACCAGGCAGAGAAGGGAAAGCAAGAGGATGCACTTTCAGATTTAAGCAACATTTTGGGTGATTTAAAAGGCATGGCAATTGATATGGGAAGTGAACTTGACAGGTCAGTTTGACTTCACTCTCGATTGAAAAAAATGATGTTTTGGTGCATTGCAATTGCAAGTTAGTCATAAACATTTTTGATCTTCTTGTTCTAAATTATGTCATTGATGCAGCCAAAATAAATCCCTTGATCACCTTAGTGATGATGTTGATGAGCTGAACTCTCGAGTGAAAGGAGCTAATCAACGTGCACGCCGTTTGCTTGGGAAGTGAAACACCGGGCAGCGTGTATCACCTTCAGCTACTGAATTCAGAATTCAGTTTACATAACTTCTGTTTAGCTATTGCAGCGGCAAGTTTTGTCAAGTCCCAGTTGTATACAAAGTGCAAGTGTTGTTTCTCTTTCAAGATACTGTTAATACAAAATCTATCCCTCGCTTCTTTGGCATATAATTTCTCCACAATGATGCATCTACTTCACAGACTCACAGGTTAGGAGAATCAGGACTATTGATGTTCTACTGACAACAAAACAAAAGGAGAGAGAGAGAGAGAGATCTCCCATTAAATTATGTGAGCTCTATTGGCAGTGACATTCAGATTGTGTTACTGTATAAAACAGTTAAACCATTGTCTTAAACCCAGGATGAAGCAATTTATAAACAGAATGCAATGATTATTAAAACATATTCCTACAAAAACGTATAATGCTTTTGTTCTCACTAAATAAAGAACAAAGATTGGTATTTAGTATTTACAGGAATGATATAAAAGTATAATGTAGTTTTTTAGCCACCCAATTTGCCGAAACAACCAGGAAGGCTTCATTTACAACTACAAACTAACTAAAAGCATACCGTCTTTTACTATATATTATAGATTATTGTTCATCTCTTCACATTTTATTATGTCATTATGCACAACATTGTTTATTCTTCTTCTTTTTTTAATCATTGAATTTTATTTCTTTTTAATTTTATTCTCACGTTATGTTTGCAACATTTTATTTGTTAGGCTTCGCTTCTCTCGCGTATATGAAGTGTCGGGAAAGATTCTAATGATCAATTAAAAATCAATTTTACAAAATTGGATTTAACATTATAGTTTAAAAAATTAGATTAAAAAATAGACCCACTATTCAAAAAGCACAAAAAACTTCAACTTGGTTTAAAAAATTCAATTTATGCATCATTTATTCAGTCCCTTGAGTTTTAGGAATTTATGTTTCATTTTTTTTCTTGTTTTAGTCCCTCAGTGGCGAGAGAAAAGAAAGAAAATAGACAAAAAAAAAATAATTGGTTAGGTATATTCTAACACACAAAAAAAAAATCAATTTTAATTTTTATGAGCTCCTCTCGCAAAGAAAAATTTTATAAAGGTAATTTGAAATTTTTATATTGTTAAAAAAAAGTAAATTGACCCCGTTTATTTGCTGAAAAGTAGTTTTTTTTTTAAAAGTGAATTCCAAAAAAAGTGAATTCCGGAAAAGTATTTTTCGATGTTTGGTAGTGTAATGGAAAATAAGTTGAAAAACACTTTTCAGTGTTTGGTTATGTTATAAAAAATAAGCTGGAAAATAACTTATTGATGTTTTATTTTTTTTAAGTTTATTAAAATAATAAGGAACAAATCTTACAAATTAAAAGGTTGAATGAGAATAAAATTAAAAAAATATAATTTCATAAATTATCTCAGATAAAATAAATAATAATCAAAATACTAGAGATCATATAAAAAATAAAAAAATTGAAAGATGAAGAAATTAAAATAATAATAATTAAAATTTCATAAACTATTTCAAATAAAATAAGTAACCATCAAAATAATGATGACCAAATTTGATAGATAAAAAATTCCAATAAAAAAATGATAAGGAAAAAGCAAATAGCAATTATAAAAATAAGGACCAAAGTTAATATAAAAATTAAATTTTAAAAGATGAAATTAAAAAATAAATATTCAAAACAAAAAAAAAATATATATATATATAGCAATCAAAAGTTTGAGGATCAAATTTGATATAATCAGCAAATAATGACATTTCTAAATTTTTCACAACTTCTGGAAAATGTTTTCCGCCCAAATTTTCCTGGAAAATACTTTCCTGAAAACCAAGCTAAATTTTTCTTTGACTGAAAAGTGTTTTCCGTTGACCAAAAAGTATTTTTCTTTGACTGAAAAATGTTTTTCGTTGGCCGGAAAGTGTTTTTCGTTGGCCATCTTTTTTAATGGTAAACAAATATAAGAAAATTTGGAAAGTGGTTTCTAGAAACTATTTTCCGAGAAACAAACATGGCCTAAGGCTTAAGAGAGTTTTTTATTTAGTTTGGTTTTTTAGATTAATTGAATGGTATTTTGAGTTAAAAATAAGTTTGAAAAAGTTTTGAAGATATTATTAAATATTCGGTTAAAATAAATTGTTAAAATGATTTTTTATGATACCAGAACTCAAACCATCAGGTGGTCAGAATTTGAGCTAAAAAACAATTAGTCATCCTCCGTTTTATTTAACAAAAACATGTTGTCCACCTTTTTTTAAAAAAAAAAAAAACTTAGCACATGGGTCTAGTCTTGCAGGCCCATGCATCGCTAAGCTTTTCTTATTTTACATCAAGCACACTCGCCCATCTTCCCAAGCCGAGGTGCTAGGCTTTTTTTTTTTTATAGTGCCATTCAGTTTTTTTTAATTAGTTTTTTTCTTAAAAAAAAGAATAAAACCCACTATAATTAAATATAGTTAAAATATTATCCAATTTCACCATAATTTGAATATAACATAATATATTTTATAGTAATATTAGTTACTTTGTGAGTTATTATATATGAAATTAATATGTATTTTAAAAAATATATGTTCAAGAATATTCAGTAAAATAAAATATCTATTTTGTTATTTTTCATTATAAAAAATTTTCATTGTAAATTTATATTTTTTTAATTGAAATTTATTTTTCATATTACGATGAGTTTTTATTTTTTTTTAAAAAAAATATTTTCATATAAAAAAGTATTTTCCCCCCAAAAAAACACATGAATATTTCTTCCTTCTATATTCAAATGATAAAATTTTTAATAAATATTTATTTTAACTCTTTTTAGTTTTTATTTGAAAAATTTGCTACTAATAAAAAAAAATGTTTTCATGAAAAAAAAATCCTTCACCTATTTCTCTATGATTTAAGTTGTTGTATTTATTAAAAATATCTATTATAATTAAAATATAACTGGATAAAAATAGATTTTTAAAACCGCTCTGAAAAAAAACTAGTCTACCCTAGACTAAAAAGGAGGGCTTCATTTCAGCACATCCGTAATGACGCCCCCACACGAGCTCCAAAAATACAAGGAAACATGTCCTGCATGCATGTATAGCAAGCATCATAATTTCCTCGTAGTCTTTCAGATCTACTCGCTTTTCACAGGAGTCTAGGCCCAGCTGTCCCTGTTACCATTTTGCTTCCTGGAAAGGGAAACGTAGCCGAAAATTAATATAGCCCGCAAAAGAGCCCCAAGGACGAGCACCCTAGCTTGACATACCATGGGAAAGTAGAATCAATCACCTTAATCCTGTCTCCAGCTTCCTTACTAATGCTGTCACCACCACTGAGAACTTATCCAGATGCCAATATCTCCACCATATCATGCATCTGTCCATCCCCTGGTTCCCTGCATTATAAGTAATTAGTGTTAGCTTCTCCTTGAACTCGCCCCCATGGTACATAGACCGGTCAGGCTGTGGAAAGAGTGGATCATCTGGTCTTGGCTCCCAGATGGGCTGCCAGTCTTGTCCTGCCATACCAATCACAGCATGGACGAGAAATCCCTTCCAAGTGCTTCCGCAGGTGAAGTTGCACACTGGACAAAACCTTTCATATCTATGCACATGACCCCACAATGCAAGGGTAACATCGTTAATTTTTCGCAAACAAACGTTCCAAGTGCTCAAACATTTTGTTCCTCAAGGGGCAATATCCCTGTTTTTGCTGCTAGTAGTTTACATTGGTCATGTGCCTTTGGACCACCACAAAAGCGGTCTTGCTCTAGTTAACTGATTCCAGATCTTGCTTTATAAAGTTATACTGGCTGCTCCCAGAAACGAAATTGGTCTTAGTTGATATGTACAAAGGTTTCGAGTCCAGGAGCACGGGTCCCAGTTGACTCTGAAGAGTTCTCTGGCATGTTAAATTTAAGGCTGTAAGGAACCAACAGACCAACATTCACAACCGCCATCAGTTCCGTAAACTGCATTGGACCAATCCGGTTTCCAGGGCTGTAAAGGCCAATCATACTCATGATTACCAATGCACACATGGTATTGCACTTGGATGCAACAGGTTCAACTTGAGTAAAAAAATGGTCCCACAACCATTAGCAGCCTCTTGCGCATAGCTGATATCTCCAAGAAGAGAAACAAAAGCAGGTTTGTTACCAATATATAGCTTCTATGTCACAGAGGATCCACTTCATGGTTGATATGCTTCCGTCTTGTGTACTGATAAAGGTAGCATATGGTGTTGGAGTTCCCATGTCTCCAAACAGGAAGGCTATCGTTTCATCCGAGTCTCCATTCCGTGAGACAAAACTCCGAGTCGTGTTCCAACCTTAAGAGTCAGTACTTCCATCCAGTTATCGAAATATTTCCAACTCTGATGGTGGACAAGCTAGCTAATTGAACTTTTTTTTTAGATTAATTGATTATACCTCGATTAATTTTATGTGCTCTGAAGTTAGCTATGATATATACCTCTAATGACCTGTGAAACTCGATGATTTTTAAATAACAATTCTAGAATCTAATCATTTGAGCTGCAGCTGAGGGTTTTTAATTGAACATTATCAACTACAGTTATCGCTGCTGCAGTGAAGTTCGTAGGGTGTCATCTGGGCAAGAAACAGATGATGCTATCTTCATCCACTCCTGAATATTATATAGAGAAATAGGATCACAGTGCAGCTGGCCATGTGAAAAGTGCCAACGAGAGCAGAATTTTACACTCTAGGTGACCACAAAAACTGTGATTGACTCCGGTTTTGATAATTGATGTCATATTGTTTCTCAAAACAAGGAATACAAAGAGAGATTGAAACAAATTATCCGGCCAACAACTTGTGGTTTTAAGAATGATATTTGTAGCAGAATGCAATCTACAATCAAACAGCAAGCAGAAGAAAAATAAATGCAAAAGGCAATCAAAAGCCGATCCTTAACTCAATTAGAGATCCCATGAAAAGCATGAACCTGACGTAGGGAAATCAGGAATTTTTGCCTTTTCCAATCTAGCTTTCATCCCTAAAGGCATGGATGTATGTGATTTCTAAGAGATAAAAAAAAAAGAAAGAAATTCTACCATGCGGCAAACAACAAGGCAGCTCCAAAAAAGCAACCAAAACACCGTGATGGGCAAGGAAATGGAACCCGACCCGGATTGTCAGGAAGGAGAGGAAGATAGGAACTTGTAGCCGGTGGAATGCTCGTTAAGAGAGTCAGGAGGTGAGTAAAGACCGAGCCAATCGAGTTTGGAAGGTGAGTCAATGTTAGACCAGAGGGAGGGTTGTTGGGGTGACGTCGGAGATTGTGACTTTGGAGAGGGGAATTTGAGTGTTGTGGGAGAGAAGGAGAGGGAGAGGGAGTTTCTTCGTCTTGATGTCTTTCGTTTGTGTGGCAGAAACAAGAAGGTGAGTTTGATTGTCGACCTAATTAATATTAAGCAATGAAATGTTTAGGGTGAGGGTAAGGAAATTTAGAGATAAAATGTGGATCCTAATACAAGTCATGACTAATATTTAGGGAGCATTTGTTTTGTATAAATATTTAATTTATCAATAAAATATATCTTATATATAAAATGTTTTTCATTAAAATATCTTATATGAGAAAAGATTTACTGTATAGTGATGTAAAAATTACTATAGTGGTAGGATAATGGTAACGTCTTGTGATTATGATGTTGCGAAGGTGGTAACGGGTATTGTCGTAATGATCATCATACAAGTGATGAGAGCGGGGAGGAGGTGGCGGGCAACTAGAGTATCGTAAGCCTTATGTTTCGCGTTTAAGAGACTCCATAAACTTTTTTTATTTTGATATTTATTAATTTTTGTGTTTTAAAATTATTTTTTAAAAAATTATTTTTGTTATTTTTATTTTAAATTCATATTTTTTTTAATTTTTTATTATTATTTTATATACTAATATTAAAAATAATTTTTAAAAAATAAAATAAATATTATTTTAATACATTTTTAAATAAAAAATATTTTGAAAAGCAATTCTACTATTCTAAAACATTTTTTTTTTTCAGATGAAAATTTAAAAATCAAAGGGATAGAAAGGGAGGGGTATTTGGATCTCCTCAAACACAATAACTTAGAAAGTTGTGCAATTTACTGCTCCCTTAAAATTTAATGCGATTGTTTATATTATAATATAAAAATATATTAAAATAATATTTTTAAAAAATTATTAGAGCACATGAAAATAATTTAAAAATACTAAAAATTAATTTAAAATAAAAATTTAAAAAAACATAATTAGACTGTTATATCAAACAATAGATGAACATGATTGGATCTTGTAACAGGAGCATCCTTGTCAACCTGATACAAGATCTAATCCAACCTAGGCTTAGAGTAACTTGAAGATCACTGGATTAATAATTTAATAGACTGATTATTTAAAAAATTAAAATTTTTAATTTATATATATAAACATTAAGATTGTACATTGTAGTTGGATTCCATATTACAATGGATTTGGGTAGTGCCAATTTTTTTCTTTTTTATTCTATTCATTATTTTTTTTCCTCTTCAATTTGATCCTTCTTATGCATAATTTGCTGTCATTTGCTTTTAATTTGTTAGTGAATGACAGAATTCAAAGACAAGGGATCATAGCGAAAAATATTAAAAAATTAGGCAGCTGTTTTAAAATTTGCACATAGAATTAACTTTAATTCTTCTACTTTTCCATCGACACGTTTCCAAATCCCCGTGGTTTTAGAAAAATCACTATAAGCATAAAACTTTATTTTTTAATTTTTAGATTTGAAAGAAAAACGAGAGGGAGGGTTGCTGAATTTTATGGAAGTGAGAAAAATGTTGACCGGCATTGATTATGGGCCGGCATGAAAAATATTAATTATGATGTAAACGAGTTATATTTGATTAAAAAAAAATTATAGTAAAATATTTTATGACCTTGACCTTGCTTGTGAAGGTAAATTTGGGCTCATTTTTTAAAAAAAAAATTTTAGACTGATTTTATTTTTTATTTTTTGAACAACTTTGGGGTTAGTTAAATTAAGCTACGATTGAGTTTATTCGTATATATATCTATGATGGTTTTTTTAGATGTCCTTGGTAAGAAAAATAGTTTAAAAATAGTTTTTTTTGTTATTTAAAGGGCCACCCAAGCCTAGGTATCTGTTATTTATTTGATGGGTCCATCATTTTTGTTTATTTACTTCTTCTTTTATCCAACTTTATTGAGGTAAATAGTTATATAACGTTATCTTGTTCTCTTAATTCATGATTTAGATTGTAAATTTAATTGATTAATTTGAGTTGATTTTTTATGTTATTTTTAAATTGATTTTTTTTAGGTTGATTGATAAATAAATTAAGTTTCATACATTTCATTATCTAATTTTCATGATTTGAGATATGAGTTTAATTTGGTAGGTTGATTTAGTTGGATGTTTTCGAATCCAAGTTAGATTTGAAGTAACTGGTTTGATAATTATGAACAGTCAACCGAAGCTGGCCCTTTCAGGTGGGACGTGCATGAGGCCATATTTCCCGTGACCTCATCAAGTCATAATAAAATGCAGTCCTTTCATGAATCCGAAGACCATGACTTTATCTGCAACATCCGTGAAGAAATTGGAATGAGACAGTAAATCCTCTGTAGTCTCCAGCTCCTCTTCCCTAATGACAGTCCGTCCTAATTAATGTGCCCATATTTAGGGTTCCGGATCCACGTGAGCTGTGCATGTTCACGAACGTTAATTTTGATCCCATATAGGCATGTATATTGAAATATGGCCATGCAATTAAACGGCAGAGAATATGCGTGGACCGACACACACGCGCACACACACCCCCTCCCCAACCCTACCTTCGCAGCTAACAGTTGATTTTTTCTGTCGGTCTACACGAATTTTAAACTCCCCGTCCTCTCTTTTTGTTTTTTTAGTATTGAAAATGTAATCATGATTATTTTTTAAAT
>Ga0325411_1005452_pt1 | contig 14061 bp, 8 predicted proteins | sample PopdelMetagenome_13_FD_206181 | JGI IMG/M metagenome (GOLD analysis project Ga0325411, IMG submission 206181) | Populus deltoides microbial communities from Bellville, Georgia, United States - Xylem-PdIQD-R4 | ecosystem: Host-associated > Plants > Phyllosphere > Stem > Wood/Secondary xylem... | reverse complement strand
ACACTTAAAGAACTTGTAGTTTGCATCAAGCCATCAACTTAGCATTAAAGCAATTATTTAAAGCTAAGAAGAATATTTGATTTTCAAATAAATTTTGTATAAATTCTAAACCACTCTAAATATATCTAATAAGATATTTAAACTTTTTTAAAAAAAAAAATACAATTTCTAATGCTGATTGCTTACCAATATTGATTGAAATCAAAAGTTGGATGGGCGTTGATAAGATATGATCGTGATATCTACCACAAAATTAGTAGACGGAGAACGTCTCTTTCTTATAATCTCTATCGCCTCAAGGACCCGCTTGCTTATCATAACTTTTGATAAGATGTGCATAAATTTGAGTGGTATGTACGGTGCTTTATACACATGCTGTGGTCACAGCCTGTCTACAAATAGACAAAAACTTGTCTTAATCCTACCTGTGGTCATGAGGGATTTGTACACGATATTTTCCATAAGGAACATATTCAGCTCTCAAGTCGTTGTTTACAGCTTTGGTCCTACTCTGTTTGTCATGAAGTGAAGTTTTTTTTTTCATTATGTTAGGTTTGCAGAAGAAAATATTTATAATATGGTTTTGGTCACCAATGGAGCTAATTAACTAATCCTATACGTTGTATGAATGGCATTACAAGAATCTTATTATTTCATGGAAGGGAGATCATTTTATATAGTAGGCATGGGATGCCAGGTGAATATATTTTGTGAGAGAGAGGTACGGCCATTGCTGTCGGCAGCTCTTCTTCACCTGCTTCAAAACTTTACATGTTTTGACAAATTTTGCCTAACGTACTGCTAGTCCCGCGCTGTGTAGTACTGCAAAGAAAGGGACATGTTAAATGGAGATTTTTCGGAGATTAGTGGTAATATTCCTTTCACTTTCCTTTTCACATTTCACCTCGGACGTCACATGAGCTGCCATTAATGATAAGGCATGCACTGTGAGATGAGAATGATGGCTTTTATCAACATTGAATAGTGCCGACTGCTTCAATTTTTGGGTGGCTGCTATCAAAAAATCGAACCCTGCCAAAAGTTCATCAAGCAATCATAGACAAGATCTGTACGTTTTCGATTGAAAACACTGATGTATCAACGTTTCCTACGTGGATCCTTTTGTTCTTTGCAAATCTCGCCGTGCTCATCCACAAGTCTGAGCTTCCTTAGCTACCATACAAAAAGCCCTAAGGCCCCAATCTGTCATCCTCTCCGACTCCGTTCAAGTTGTGTGAGATCAATAGTTCGTGGGGTGTGCGCACGCGCCCATGAACTTGATACAAAAGTTCTTGATTTACAAATTTCGTAATTACGCGAAGAGATCGGCAATTTTCTTGAGCAAAACGGAGATTCTTAATTTTAGGGAAGAGTACGTCTTTACAATGGAAAAGGGGAGGACGTCTTCCACTGGGATGATATTCGTCACTAGTCAGTAGCTAATATGCACAATAAACAAATACAATTCTTACCGCCCAAGTTAATTTATTCCCCGAACATGTTTTGAAGCATCTAAGTAGCAAACTGCATCTACCTTCCTGGAATCATAAACAAATAGTAGCAAGTTGATGCATAAGCCATGCAGTCAATATACCACAGAAAAGAAATGCCAACTTGTGTCATAATTAAGCGTACGTAGTGGTTACTTTGTTTTATAATATGAAACATAAACTTATGATGAATTAGCTATTCTAGTTAATGCCTATATATATAAGCAATTGAATATTAATGTACTTTATAAATGAATAAAAATAAAATTCTTTAGAAATAGTATTTTTATCCTTCTAAACCAATTAATTTTACTATTTATTTGATGTTGCCTTCTCGATGCTGTATTACTGTTGGACGCTTTAAAAGAAAATCTCAGGGTAGATGATACGCCCTTGTCAAAGGTCAGGTCACGTCTTGCTCTTGGAGAGCCATGATCGGCTTTCTTAACGATGACCGGATGTCCAGACATCCTGTCACCTTGCAATGACGATGTCTTGGATCTCTGCAAATTAAGCTTCCAGAAAAGGTTTCCACGTGAAATGCATTATGTTGAGAACTTGATGTTAGAATTTTTATTTTAAAAACCACAATTGATGGATCACGTTTGTGAGTGATATATATTATAAATTATAAATTATTATTATTAATCAATACATGATTTAAACGGCGTAGCATATTCGCATTACTGTGTCTTGTTCTTAGCCTCATATATTAGGGATTTGATTTGGAAATTGATGTGTTGATCCATCATGCAGCAATTTTAGGCAAAGTCAGCACGTTTTTCCAATTCAAAACATCTATCAACCCACCCTTCTTACATGTCCTTGTCCTTGTCCTTTTGCATATAATTTCTTGTTGGGATAACCCAAGGAACATAGCACCCCACGAGTTTGAACTTAACTACCTCTGAACCATCTCTTTTTGTGTGACAATGGCAGTAAAATTCGAATTGATTTGACAAGTTTATCTAAAATTTATATTAGTCTGAATTGAAAAATAAATATATAAAAAAAAACTAAGTTAATATGTGAAATTCTTAAATCAAACATACGAGTGGTTTTAATCTATTTATTTAAATTTCTTTTAAGAGTTAATCTGGTTAACTCTTCTGACCCATGTATTATCTTTTATAACTTTTCGCGAGACCGTCTTGTTTATGTGTGTGTGGGGGGTGGTACTATGACCCGTCGGTCTATTCAAATCTAAAATAAAGTCGTCAGTGTTCAAATTAGTTGTGCCAAAACTGAGGATTGGCAGTTTGCTTTTCTTCAAATTAGTAGAGACATTGTCAATATTCAAATGGTAAAATAGCTTTTCTTTCGAAGGCGGCAACATGTTTTTTCTTCGGTGGCGGAGGAGTAGTAAGAGTTTGACGACTCCCTCCTGAAGAGGGAAACCAGCAGCCGCTTGCATGCAGCGGCGCTGGTTGTGTATTTAGGTGGCGATGGCCTACCATGTTTTCTTTGAAGTAAAATTTGGTCCTCCGAAATCAATATTACCATATTGATCCTCCAGTCATTCAAATTAAACTTGTGCATTTGACTAGGCAATTGTAACTATGCCAAGGGTTTGTTCCTTGAATATGCTTGATGCATGCAGCAGTATCCAAGCACTGCACAGAAATATGCAGTGGGTAGCAAGAGCAAGATAACTTGGTGACGTTAAGAAAAATGGTTGATAATTTTTTTTCATCTAAAAAATTTTGTTGATATTCAGGCATTGTAAATTTTTATCAACTGTAGTTGGTAAAAATTTACCAACTAATGTTTGTGGATGGTAATATTTAGGTAGTGTTTGGTATTGTAGTAGAAGTTGTTTTTCAAATTATTTTTACTTGAAAATATATCGAAATAATATTTTTATATTTTTTAAATTTATTTTTGATATCAACACATTAAAACAATTTAAAAATATAAAAAAAATAATATAAAGTAAAACAAAATTTAAAAATTTAAAATATATAGCTGGACCGCAAAAACAATCTGTGCCTAACCCAATCCCCAATACCCAAATTGAAAATAATTTTAACGGCACTTGTGAATGCGTTGACATTTCCTACAATAGATTTGGTTCCAAATAACTTGCAATTTCTTTACATTTTATTTTAATTTTATGTGGTTCCAGTTCTTTTCATTTAAAAGTTTTTTTTTCTTTTTGGTATTTCTAAGCCAATTAATCACTTGTGAAAGGTAATTTTTTTGCAAGTAAAGCTAAAATGTTTACCATCTTTAGGTTTCCCTCAATTTCCATCACCATAAAGTACATAAAACCAATCAAACAAGTATTAAAACTCATAACAATAATAATTAATGACCAAACACAAATAACACACAAATTGAAAAATAAAAATTATCACAGACCTAATTATCTAAGTGAGGGGAATTTTTTAAGCTCACACCCATCTGATCGAATGGGGGTGGTTGCGAGGTTAGAAAATGAAGGGCGGAGCTACAGAAAAAAAAAAGGAAAAAAAAGAACTGTCAAATGAAAGATAGAGACACGAGCATATTAAATAGAAGAATAAAAAGGTTGTTTTTTAAAATATTTTTTATTTTAAAATATATTAAAATAGTAATATTAAAAATTAAAACAGGTGAAAATAAAACAACATTCTTCCGATATACTGCAAGTTGAATGTCGATAAAACAGTTGAAAATAAACACAATACTAAAAATTATTCAGAGGACGTTGAAAGTTGATACAAATTCATTGCTTTCAATAGAGATTTTTCAATCGATAAATTTGTTGATAACAACATTCTTCCGATACACTGCAAGTTGCTATGATTTGACATATAGTACATGCCAAAACAAGTATCAACTTGTGCATTTGTGCTTTAAAAAAAAAAAAAAAGACCCGGCGGGACGAGAGAATAGTCGAAAACTACGTGCCGATATACTGCAAGTTAGCACTGAAAGTGCAATATAAGAGTTTAAAAATCATCAAGGGCCCAAGGCCATAATTTTGTGATGGTTTGAGCCGTTGAACGTGACTCACTCTATTTAAATTATTTCCAAAGTTGTGCTCCAGAAAGCGATGCAAGGGAACAGGGACCATGACATACAGGGAGAGGGAGAGAACGGGGGCCAGGATATCACTTTCTTGCACTAAAGTTTTCTTAATATTCTTGGCATTTTAACTTGAATTATCATCTTTGATGCTCTTATAGTTTAAATATAATATAAACGCAGTCTAAATAATGTGATCGTTGTGTTTTTAGCTCTGATCTAAATGCTGCAACCGAGATCTAGTTAAATATAGTTTTAGTCACTAAGAAGAGCAGATACATCTGCATTCATGCAGGTGGTAGGGTGCTCACCTTCCCATGCTGAATGGTTGCTGGGGTTTTTACGAGTTCCTTCCCTTGTTTAACGAGTTTTAATATTGATCATGGTGTTTTGCGACAGAGGCTTTCTTTTTTCTAACTTCCTTGTTGGTGAGTGCCATTTCTTTACTCTATATTATTGTCGCTGGGCTCCGTTAAGAAGAGATGGGGAGTCTGTCATGTGCTTTGATCACCAAACCCCACATGGTAACTCACATGGCCACTGACTCTTGATTAAATATTGAATAATCCCGACTGGCCGTGCACCGGGAAATCTTTGGAGTGTAAAACATGTGATCTTTTCTAGCAACCAGGTTTTTGGTCAACATCTCTACATGTTTAATTAAATTACAAAAGAAAAATCAATTAAAAAATAAACAGTGAAATGAGCCCATGAGAAGTTATCATACCTATGAAGAATGCAATAACAAAAAAGCAAACCAATGTTTGAAAAATCTTATATGAAGAATCTTATAAAAAAATATATATATATGTTAAATATAGAATTAAAAAAAATCATATGAATCATGCATATCCCTTTAAAAACTAAACATACCAACATCAATAAAAAAAAGCATCACAAACTAATTAAATATAAACCTAAAATTTATTTTTTTTAAAAGTCAACTAATGCATTATTTTTTTAAAAAAAATCAAGTCAGGCATGCCTAGGCCTATATTTGTTTTTAAGTGTAATGGGACAGATGACGTGTTATCTATTCATCTCCATAATCCAGGATTTTTAAAATTTTTCCAAATTAAACCGGGTCAACTCGTGTGACCCAAGATCCAGCCACCTAATTTCTTAACCGGATCAACCTTGGATCGGGTTTAATACCTATGCGTCTAAGCCGAACACCTGGATCTTTGATTCTCATGTACAGGAGCAATAGATGGGTAGAAAAGAAGGCACGAGGATTATTGCTGCTTTGTTTTAATAAAACTATCACACGTGATTTGTGTGTATTAAAAAAATTAACATGACAGACTGTTTGAATCTGGCACCATATGAAGGGGTGGACCTCATTTTTCTACCTTGTCTCTGCTTTCAAATTATTAATAACCCAACTTGCATTCGAAGGATAGCATCAAAGTGGCGTTTATCATGCTTCGATCTTTAGTTTTTGGGTTAATGTCTTCATCAACAGATTTATAATCTTATAGACAATCGATGAGCTGAAATCCAAAAGATTTCTGATCAGCAGGTAGTTATTGATAGCCACTTCACCCTGATTAAAAATATATTATAAGATATGTGGACGGACCATATAGTATACATACAAGAAGGATTTAATTTCATTAATGCAAGAAATATCGCTCGAGGAAAGAAAGAAAGAGTCAAAAGAAGCAAAATACAGGTGGAGATTTTGATTCGAAAGAAGCTACAATATATTGGCACATGATTTGCCATGGAAGAAAATTCAATCAATTTTTTTCTTGGGGAATCTTCTAACATTTATCTCTCTCAGATTTGCTTGTCGACTGATAACATGTAGTCGTGTGGACATAAATACAAAAGGTGATGAGACATTTGTGATTTTTTTTCGTCAGAAGTCGGCCCCTCTCTCCCTCCAAAGGATATCTCTGTGGCTAAAACTCGACCTCACAAGAGATTGGTTCATCAGTTAAACAGTACTTGTCTACCTTGCAATAGAGCCTCATTTTGAGCGATGAAATTGCAGATCTTTGTTGGTGTTCACCCTTTACCTCTTTGTTGTCCAACTCCAGTTATCCCACCATAACATGTGAAAACCTGTTACTCAAGCTCTTCTATTCTGGTTCATGGTTTCTCTTTGCCATATGATTCGTCCGAGGAAGAGATCTAGCTTCAAGAAATAGTAAATGGTCTTATCAATACACAAATATATAACTCTCCAGGAATTTCAATTGCATTTATATTCATGAATGTAGAAATTGGGTTCAAGTTTTCCCCAGCTTCTTCTCATCAATGGACTCCTGACACATACGAAGGAGTGCAGTTTGTTCGAAAAATTCCTACCTCTCTAAGAGCTCAATTCTAATCATACCGTCTAAATCATTAATCTAGTTGAACTTGATAAATTCCAATACTTTTGATCACGGCAAATTGATTAGAACATATTTGAGACAAAAATAAAAATAAAATTGATCTTTTTACTTCTTTTTTTCAAGAAAAAAGAACTCTTAAAGATTAACAAAAGTTATTATTTTGATGTGAATCTTATAATTATGTAGTCATGTAACCTACATTAATAAAATTGATAGCAAATACTGGAAAGTTAAAATAAATTTATTAAGAGTGTGACATAATAAAAATATATTCCTAGACACTAACATTATTGAAATAAGAACCTCCATCTTATAAATATTATTTCGTGAACGAGAAATATAAAAAGACATCTCAAAACCAGTTAATTTTTGATAAGTCAGTGTCAGCTTTTTAGAGAACCAAAGAATATAATAAATCCTCTCATCACTCAAGAATAGTAGTTCGGCAGTAATATTGATCATAAAACTTGATAAAAAAGTGTCTTCTAAGGAGTTTTTATACTCCAAACAAAAATACCCTAATAGATCTATCTTGATAGGCTGATTTAAACCCACTTACAAAATCAACCTAAAATAGATGAATAAACTTGAAATCCTAAAAAAATTATTAATCTCAAAGAAGATTTGAATTGTAGCTAAAAACAATTTAAACCAAACATAAGTTAAGTCCAAGCTAGTCTTGGATTGTAGCTAAAGCAACTAAGACCATCAAAGCTCAACTAAACCTATAAAATAACAATCTCAGTGTTTAAACAACTAAACATTCTAAGATAAAAACCAAGAATATCGTGACTTTGATCAACCTAAAAGAAAAATTAAATCCCAAACAATAAGTTTATATAAAGAACCAAATTTTAGAGAACTAAAAAGAAACAAGAATAAGTATGATACCTTGCTTAAATAATGTTTAGTAGTCGTCCTTTATTTCCCTATAATCAAGAAAAATATTCTGCTTATAGTCTCCTTGGAATTGAAGGAGAATTTGTTGCCAATGCACCTCCTCTTCTCCGTCCCTAAATCACTAGGAAACTTTCTTGTTTGTATAATAAGGATTAATGTTGACCTCTTTTCCTTTACAACTTTAGAATTCTTGGTGATCTTGTATTTCTTGTAGCACTTGAAATCCTTGCAAAAATATATAAGTAATATGCTGTCACATTTCTCCAAATAAAATAAAAAATCCCTTCCAAGCATAGAATCCAAAAAATAATAAGGAAAGATAATCTCATACTAATTAGGAAAAATAATGTGATTTTCATACAATAACTTTTAACTTGTATCAGACTATCTTACTGAACTATGATTTACCTGAAATTTATCCCAATATAAAATAACGTATCTAGAATTATATGATAAAGTTTTAAGTTGATTTAACATTCAAATTTAGAGTTATGCTTAATATCATAAAACCGAATAATAAAAAACATTAAATCCAAAACAACATTTTTAGTCAATTCGGTTCTTGGACTTATAATAGTCTTGCTCATCACCTTATTCGAATTCGTTGATTTCATAAACTGATATGCATCAAATTTGTAATTAAGAACTCGTTTAGTATTGTGGTAACAATTGCTTTTTAAAATGTTTTTAACTTGAAAATACATTAAAATAATATTTTTTTTAGTTTTTAAAATTTATTTTTAACATCAGCATATCAAAACAAACTGAAAATATATAAAAATATATTTTTAAAAAATATTTTTTAAATAATAAAACAAAGGCTCTAAAACAAGATTTATCTATGGATGATCATTTTCGGTTCGGTTCGATTTTATCAAAAAAAGTAACGAAACCGAAATTTTAAAAAAAAACCTAAACCGGGTCACACCGACCGGTTTTGATTCGGTTTGGTTTTTTAGGAAAAAACCGATTTTGGCTTGGTTTTTTCGGTTTTGGCTCGGTTTGGCTCTGTTTTTTTCTAGGTTTTTTCGGTTTCGGTTCGATTCTGTTCAATTTTTTTGGTTTTTTGCTTATAAAACCGAAACCGAACCGAACCGTCTGATTTTTTTAAATTTTTTATCGATTTTTTTATCTGTTCAATTTTTTCAATTATTTTTTTTATTTTCTTAATTTAATCAGTTTTTTAATTTTTTTTTTCTCATCCGTCTATCTACCTGGTTATTCACGTCGTGTGTCCTGTGCCTTCTATCATTGAGAAATCCTAATTTTATAGAATTCTGAGCTTTGGGACAAATGTAAACAAACATCGAAATATGTGACTAGGCCCAATCGACACATACATAACCAGCTGAAACCAGCTCTCCACGGCCCAAATCTTTCAGTATAGCTTTTCTTTGTTGGTCTTATTGGGCTTAAGTGGCCTGCCAAGTGACATGACAGCCTGGCAGCCTCGACCCTAACTCCATTCACATGCCATCCTGAGGAACCACCAACGTTGTTCTAGCGTAGCGACATGTCGTTTTTCAGCTTTTTACAAATAAATAATAATCTGTTCTTAGCAATGACTACAGGTTTTTTGGACGCTCTCCAGCTTCTAGACCAGAAAATTTAGGCAATCAAGGTGTGATCTTTCTTTATATTTACTGAGAAGATTTAAAATTTCTGTGACCCATGAAGGAGAATAAAGTAAGTCAATGAGAAATTAAGCGAAATCAAAACAATGGTTAGAGATTGTCCAGCTTGGGTGGTTCAACCTAAGTGCCTCCTTCTCTTCGTTGCCCTGCTCATTTTTCTCATCTTTGCCTTTACCAGTCCTAAACAGGTATATTTATTTGTTGAATTTTGTTTTTTTTTCTCTAAGGTTTTGTTTTTCTTAGGATTACTTGGATCCAGACTTGTGGGTTTTGCTTGGATTTTTATTTTGTGATTTGGGTTTTGTTTATGAGGTAATTGGTTTGTCAGTGGTGGTTGTGAATTTATTGAAAATTGAGTGGACTACTTTAGAATGCAGCATTGCCTGATCTAAAGTAGCAGTCTTGTATGTTTTGTCTGTGAATTTTAGCTCTGATATATAGTTGAACCATAAGCAAGCAGTAGTTGTTGTGGTGTTCTGGTTCTGCTTTTGGATTGTGTACAAAGGTTTCCAGATGTTAGCATCTTGTTTGAGCCTTCAGTTTCTTGTGGCCAAGCTTTTACGTAAATTGGTAGATTAGGCAAAATGAGTCATTGTATTTTATGAATCTTTATAAGTGATCCATAGTCTCAAATTAATTGATATGATGAGAAGCCGAATCAATATCACTAGTTACTTGTCATGCTAGATATTTTCTCTCTTCTTTTTTGTTCAGTGCCGTTTGATTTGTTTAATAATTCTTTCAGTTTCCAACAATGCTGCAATGCTTGTTGTTTTGTGTTTGTGAAGTATTGAGCTACCGTTTTCAATTTGTTGCTTAGGATGAGGTGAAGGAAGAAGAACAGGAGTATGAGATAACTCATAGAGTATACTTGGATATTGATATTGACGAGCAACGTCAGGGTACAGCTCTTTTATCTGTACTATTGAAGAACAAAAGCAATTTTCTAAAGTACACTTATCTATTGGCGGTTATGCATCAGATTGATGTCCCATAGGTTTGTTCTCCTTTTTATCTCTTATTAATTTCAATAACACGTCTGGATTTCTGCAGGTAGAATTGTTATTGGATTATATGGAAAGGCTGTATCAAAAACTGCAGGTATGTTTTTGATATACTGTGCATGTGAAAGACAATCTACCTTCATTTTGCAAAATCAGAATTCGAGAGATAATCAGCATTTCCATGATGAACTATTTGAGGTTTATTACATTTATAATTTAGATGGTTAAACTGGTGATCTAAGCTTTAAAACTTGTAGTGAAACTTCCTCCAGTCTTTGCGAACAAACAATGTCATAGTTTCATTGGCTTCTTTACAAGCTTCAGATAACTTGTTTAACAGCTCCTTGTTCTTGTATACAAGATCATCCGGGCATTATGCTTTTATAGAGGCTCTTTATCTTCTACTCTCTGTTATCCGATATATTATATTCCCATTTGTTTTCTCTGTTACTCTGAATTAAGTAAATCTTGTTCAACACTATCTTTTTCTAGCATTGATCAAAATATTTTTGTCTATGATCACCACTTCAGAAATTCTTGATTCACTTTTCTAATAAGTACTTACTGGAACCAAGTTTACCCTTGAACCAGTTCAGACAAGTATAAATGGGGACATAGTCTATATTATTCTTTCTATATTATTCTTTTTGCGCTAGCCCTAACAAGCAACTTGATTTAAAGAAAGAAATTGAAAATCTTATCATGATTTATTTGGAAAGCCAGATTGGGCCATTGAAACTGACCTTTATTTGTCAAACCCATTACCAAAGTGTGTCTAATAATTAATTTTTTCTTCTTTCCAGAAAATTTCAGGGCTTTGTGCACAGGTATTTTCTCTCTTCTTTTTAGTAACTTCTCATTCTATGAATCCTTTTGCTTCCATTGTCAGCGATGGAAGCCATTTCTATAATTGATGTCTTAATATAATTATCACTATTCCTTTGCAGGGGAAAAAGGTAAGGGTGCGAGTGGGAAGCCCCTCCATTATAAGGGAACACCTTTTCATCGGATAATATCTGGTTTCATGATTCAAGGCGGTGACATAGTTTATGGTGATGGGAGGGGAAGCGATTCTATATATGGAAGCATCTTTCCCGATGAGAATTTTAAGATAAAACATTCACATGCAGGTTACTGAATTCATCATTATGCTGATTTCTGATTGCTTTACATGGCCACTGGGCATGAATGGTCGTGTTTGGTGTTGGTGGGGGTAAATCCCTTGAATATTACAAGGGTAATTTTTATTTGTGTTTGGTGAAGGAATTGAGTTGAGATTAATCATTAAGGGAGGATAATATCTACCCTCCAAATGGCAAAAGGGGGGTTTAAATTGTACCCTCTAATTTTCGTTCTCTTTCTTCTTGTTTGTCTCAAAAGTCTCACCTAAATAATTTTTTATTTCCCTCTCCCCAGTAATTACTGGTAATTTGATTGGTTTCTGTCTCTTTCCACTAACAATTTACACTTAAATTTATTAATGTTCTGAGCATCTATAAAAACTAACTTTTACACCCTTGACAATTACTTTTGAAAATTTCTTGTCTAATTCTTAACCTTATACCAAATGCAACCTTAGTTGAATCTGCTGGTTATTCTCGAGTTTGAAGTCTGCTCTTTATTATCATCATTTTTCACACTTTGTTCGTTCCTTTTCTGTAGGAGTTGTTTCCATGGTGAATTCAGGACCAAATTCCAATGGCTCTCAGTTTTTCATCACCTCCATTAAGACTAGCTGGTAAGTTATTGAGAAATGTAGATAATATAAAGAACAATCTGGCTGGGTCAAAATAGCTGTTTTCTGGCAACCTAGCACTGGCCGGGTCAAAATAGCTGTTTTCTGGCAACCTAGCAAAACCCGAGTCTGAACATTTCTTAGCTGTTTTGGATTATCTAGTTGTAATGCATTTCAAGCCATAAGATAAGTTCTCTTTACCACCCACAACAAATCTGTCTCTGAAAGAAGCTATTTGCTTCCGCAATAATGCAGTTTTATCAATCGGATTTAGCTAGTTATCTGATGAATTGCCATTGACAAAGTAATTATGCAGGAATTTTGCATCATCAATGATGCACGAGACTAAATCTATACCAGACCTGTACTGATCTCTGGATGCATATGTCAACTTATGTAGGCTGGATGGAGAGCATGTTGTTTTTGGAAAGGTTATCCAAGGAATGGATACGGTTTATGCAATTGAAGGGGGAGCAGGAACTTACAGTGGAAAACCCAGAAAGAAAGTAATTATTGCTGACTCAGGAGAGATACCTAAGGACAAGTGGGATGAGGAAACTTGAAGCTCCTTTAACACCAGCTAGTTTGTTAATTTGTGATTTAGATAATCGATTAGTATGCTTTTCCTATTCGATAACTGTTGTTAATAGAAACATGCCAGTGGTTTAGCAAACATACAAGTTGTTCTCATCTCATAGTTTACTTACAAGCTTGAGAACTCCACCTCACCTCAATTTTTAATTTTTCTAAGGTAGTGTGTGGTATTATATTAATGGATGTTTTTTAAAGTATTTTTTATTTAAAAATATATTAAAATAATATTTTTTATTTTTAAGATGAAAAAATAATTTAAAATAAAAAAATCATATTTTTGCAAAAATGTATAGCATGGTTTTTTGCAATCCTAGAGATCCGTTCGTGTGTCCTGGGGACTTTATCAAGGTTTAATTTCTTATGGCTTACTGATGCTAATACTTGGACCAGATTAGTGCTCCATGATATGTAACTGGTTGGATTAAATTTTTTGTTTCAAGATAATTCTATAAAAAAAAAAATTGCAAAGCAACCTAATAATTTAATGTTAAAATGATGAAAATAAAAAAAATTTAAAAAAAAAGTGACATTCAAGAAAAAACTGAGTTAATTTAAGTTAACTTTATTAACCCATCAAATGCTATTTAAGATTGGGATTAAAAACTTTAAATTTTTAAAAAATAACCTAGAAAAAAAGATGAAAGTGAAATCAATAATAATAATAATAATAAAACTTAGCCAACACGTGCTAACTTGACTAACTTACATCTAGAATAACCTCATAGAAAAAAATCACAAAACTTAAAAACTAATAATTTAATGCAAATTGATAAAATTAAAAAAAAAATCAATTTCATAAAAAAAATATTGAAAAAAACCCCAAGTTAATCTTGGATAACTCGACCAACTCAGTATATGAGTTAGGGATAACCACACACAAAAAAATAAAACAAATCACAAAACTCAAAATCCAATAACTCAATGTCAAATAATAAAATTGAAAAATAATCAATTTTTAAAAAGGATTTAAAAAAACAAATTTAAACCGAGCTAATATTTGAAACTGGTGGCTCAAGTCATAAGACCAAGATTATCCTGTAGAAGGCGGGCGGACATGAAAAAATAACAAAGAAAAAATTCTCAATCATAAAAAATTAAAAATCAAAACAAATAGCAATCAAGACAATAAGGATCAAATCTTGTATAAAAAATAAATGAAAGAAATTAATTAGGGATTAAAATAAAAAAAAATAGCAATAAAAAAATAATGACCAAAATGTAATAAAAACATTAAATAAAATATTAAAGAACAAAATTAGAAAAAAAAATCCAAGCAAAGGATAACAAAACATAAATAAAAAGAATGAATACTAAATTTGATACAAAAATAAAATAAAATAAAATGTTTAA
>Ga0325411_1005451_pt1 | contig 14061 bp, 8 predicted proteins | sample PopdelMetagenome_13_FD_206181 | JGI IMG/M metagenome (GOLD analysis project Ga0325411, IMG submission 206181) | Populus deltoides microbial communities from Bellville, Georgia, United States - Xylem-PdIQD-R4 | ecosystem: Host-associated > Plants > Phyllosphere > Stem > Wood/Secondary xylem... | reverse complement strand
TTCCAAGCTATTACCCTTTGAAAATGTTGAAGGGATAGTGCCTTGAAGATTGTTCATGCCTAGATGCAATACCGAGAGCATGCTGCTGAAGTTCCCCAAACATTGTGGCATAGAACCACTCAAGCTGGTGGTGGACAAGTCTAGGACCCGAAGGAATCTCAGCTTGCAAATATAAGAAGAAATCTCACCTGTCAAATTACTATTGGACGCAAGAATAAGGGTTGTCAAGTTCTCTTGTTTGAAAATCGAACTTGGGATCGGACCATGCAAGTGGTTATTGCTCAAATCAAGGTATCTCAATGAATCGTGTTGGAGTTCACTTATATTACCTATGAAATTATTGTTATGAAGGTCAAGATCATCTAAAGAAGGAAGAGCAAACAAAAAGGATGGTATTGTTCCATTGAACAAGTTATTGGATAAATATAGATATTGTAGATTTGAAAGGGTATTTAATTGAGAATGGATAGCGCCTACTAGTTGATTATTTGATAAATCTAAATATAAAAGATTAACCAGGCTACCCAAAGAATCTGGAACTTGACCCATAAATTTATTGGAATAGAGAAACAAGCTACGAAGCTGTACAAGGTTTCCAAGTGATGACGGGATCTGACCACTAAAATTGTTACTTGAGAGATCTAAATAGGTGAGCTGAGTGAGATTACCAAACAGGAGTAGATCTGACCTTATAATGTTACTATTATGAAGAGACATATATTCTAATGACTTTAGATTACTGATTAAGTCGTTTTCTAAATAAACTGAAATTCTTGTAATAGAAAGATCCAACCAAGAGAGGACATTACTCAAATTGGACGAAGGAAAAGAGCCAGTGAGGCCTTCGTTGTATGACAGATCCAGTGATTCAAGGTTTGGGAGGAGAAAGTTGTTACCCGGGAATTTCCCCTGCAATCCACAACCCCAAAGGGAAAGAGATGACAAAGAAGAGGACAGATTCGTCAAGGAATTTGGTGCAACCAAAGGAATATTTACAGAACCCAAATTGAGATCTCTTAGCTTGGTTAGGTTTTGAACAAGCTTGTCAAAAGAAATTGGTTCTAGACTTAGATAGTCATTGTCAGAGAGATCAAGTGAAACCAATTTGGAGAGATGAGAGATTTCCGACGGAACTTGACCTGCAAAGACTGAGTAATTTAGGTTAAGAAGTGTCAGATTGGAGAACTGGCCAAATCGAGAAGAAATATGGGAGAAGTTGAAATGATTGTCAGAGAGGTCGAGCTTTTGAAGATGATGCAGGGAGAAGAGGGTGCTATTGGAATGGAGGGTGCCATAAAGCATGCTGCAAGCAAGGTCCAGTCCAGTGACATGCCCCGTTTTCAGGTCACAAGTGACCCCATCCCACAAACAGCAGTCTGTACCCTCTTTCCACGACTCTGTCTTGGGATGCTGGCAATTCCATGAAGCAGAGCTATTAATGGAAAAGGATTCTTTGAATTGGAGCAAAGAAAGACTTTGGTCAAGAGCACAGAAATGAGATGAAGAAATTGTTGAATGGAAATGGAAGAGAAACAGAATGAAAGAGAGAGATTGGGAGAGGGACAGTGGTGAAAACCCCATGTTTGGCTGGCCTTACAGGATTCAAAGTATATTTGGGAGAGATGAGGAATGAAGAAAGACATTGTTAGCAGTATTTATAGACAAAGTAATCTTAGATTGTATACAGACTGACATAGGATGTGTAAAACATGTAAAGACGAAATCAAATCTCAAGAAACAACAAGAGTGAGTGAGTGAGTGTTGGAAACGCGGCAAAGTATATTAAACAAGATATATATTCCTTGTTGACTTCAAATTGTGCAAACTGAATTGTTGTTTCTTGGCACTAATGACTTTGCACTTATATATCGTTTCTCCTGACCCAAAAGTATAACAGTTTAAAAATCGTGACAGCTTAATTTGAATGTTCAGAGATGTTTTTCCAAATTGAACAAAATCTGTTTCCTGAAATTAATTTAATTTAATTAAAAAATAAAATTTATTTTTAAAAAGCTAGATTGAACAAAGATAAAATAAAAAAGTCCGAGTTAATCTTTATTACTTTCAAAATCATAGAAAAATCTAATGTAAAGCAAATACAAAAAAATAACAAAATGTTGGTTAAAAAAAATCAATATTGATTTCCTAAACAAATTAAATAGTGTTTTAGGGGTTGCTAATATTTCTTAAATTAATTAATCATTTTAGTATTAAAAATAACAAAGTAGTTATTTAACAAATTTTAAATTACAAAAGTTACAACAATGCCAAACAAATTTTTCATTAACTGACAAGAATAAAATAAGGAACACGATAATATTGATTTCCTAAAAGGATTAAATATTTTTTTAGGGGTTGCTGATTGTTTTTAAAATTAATCAATATTTTTACTATTCAAAATAATTAAAGAGTTATTTAACCAATTTCGACCATGCTTAATTTAGTAACATATTGTTTTTAAAAAATAATTTTCTTGCTTATCAATCTTTCAATTTATATACTTTGATTTTTCCTTTTTTTATTTCAAATAATTCAAGTTACTATAATTTCCAACTCCTTTTTTTTTATTCCTTTTAACTTGAATTTTTAAGATTTTACAGTCTTCTCTTCTCTTTATTTTATAGTTAATGCTTTGATTTTCCTTTTAAATTTAGAATTTAGATTTATTTTATTAAGAGATATTTTAGTCGTATTATATTTGGTTTAAATACCTTATTTAGAAATGCATCTTAAAAAAGATAATAAGGAGCAATAAAGCTTTAAGGACAAATGACTCATCATTGATAATAAGATATTTTTTTTATTTTAATTTAAACATAGTTAATTTTAATATTAGTATGTATGATAGATTTTTTGATTTTATATCAATTATAAATTTAAAAATATGCTTATGATCTTTTGTGTTGAAAGCAGAACTACTAATGGAAAATTACGATTGTTTGAATTGAAGGAGAGAGAGATAGACTTTGTATGGAGCACACAAAATTTTTTTCCATTCCTTCAATTGATATACTTCGATTTTTCCCTTTTCTAGTTTAAATAAAAAATAATTTAAACTATGGGATTATGTATACATAATTGAAATAAAATATTGATAAACAAAGTCATCTTCACCTTCTTATGTCCAATCCATTTCCACACGTTGAGGAGAGGTCCCTTAATTCACTACCACAAGTGCTAATAAATAAGGTAGATAATTATGAATTCCGAATTTTACATGAAATATTTATAGCAAGATAAAAATAAAATAAAATTGTGACAGCTTAATTTGAATGTATAGCAGAGATGTTTTTGCAAATTGTATTTAGCAATGAGATTTATGCGAAGATTGCTTTGCCCACTAAAATATAATTTCCAAGAAATTCAAGCCTCAATATATAGGAAGAAAACTTCTTAATGATTGACGATCGTAGTTTACTCACAGCTTAAGCAAGTGGGCATGCAGAGTTAAAGAGTCATCCTCCCCTTCTTAAGTCCACTTCAATCCGACCCAGTCAACAGTCAACACGTTCTGGCAATAGCGTTATTGAACAGTTACTAGAAAACTGACATACAATAGAGAATTAATGGAGTTTGAAGGGAGAACCAATCTTCATTTGGTCTGTCCTTGACCTCCAAGTCTTCGGAACTGAAGGTTCACTTGCAAATATTTCCACACAAGAGTGAGCGTTGGAAACACGGCAGTACTAATTTCCAAAATTGACAGTTTTGCAGCAAGTCTTGGTGCTAACAGATACAGTTCATGCTCTAATTAGAACTTCCTTTGCAGCTCGTCTGATGGCAGCTGTTCTCGGGGACATCTACCCCGCTATTATTCCTTGCTGTCTTGTAAACTTAATACTAATTGGACCCCCCTTCGCATGCACTGATAGATTATTATTGCTATTATTAACAAGAACAGGTGACTGTGTACTTGAAGTTGAAGGGTTAAGCAATTTATGTGTTTCCCAGAAGAAGAAGAAGCATTTCCATAGCTTAGAAAAAAGCAATGAATATGTGCTAATAGATACAGTTTGTGCTCTTCCTTTGCAGCTCGTCTGATGGGAACAAAAGATATGTAACTCGTCCTCGTCTTCTATAAAACTCCATGCCAACAAAAGACAACAATGCAACCCTTGGTACAGATTTTTGCTGGATAAATCTGCGGTTACATACAACATCCACCTTCGTTTTGTTTTTTGTGTTAGTACGAAGAAAAATCTGAAGGAGTGCCGTGGTTAGCTGTTGTAGTGTACTAACCGATCTTGCAGTAAAATTGGGACTCTCCTGTTCAAGGTAGAAGTGGCGAAGTGTCAATTTTATATCAAGGTCAGAATGCAATAGGCAATGGTCCAGAAAAGTCTTCGGAACTTGGATATATAGATATTGTCTGATCTTCATGTGGTGCTGAATATGGAACTGAGGGTTGAATTATTCAATTGCGAATATTTCCTCGCAAGGATTGATGACTAAACAGGAGCACTGAGTGTTGGAAACACGGCAATAGTAATTAATTTCCGAAATTAACATTTTTGTTGAGATCAAGTCTATGTGCTGATTAGAACTTCCTTTCTAGCTCGTCTAGCGTTAACTGTGTTCTTGACATCAATGTATTAAAACAATGTAAAAATATGTTAGCAATACAAGAATGTTGATTTTTTATCAAAAATAAATCTTTAAAAAAAACCACAAAAAATTATTTTAATATATTTTCAAATAAAAAAACACTTTAAAAGGCAATTTCCACCATACTAGCATGCTTTAAGAATAAAAACACGACAATATTTATTTTCTAAAAGGATTAAATAGTGTTTTAGGGGTTGCTATTTTTTCTTTAATTAACTAATCCTCTTAGTATTAAAAGTAATTAAATAGTTATTTGACCAATTTTAATCATGCTTATTTCAGTAATACTTTTTTTAAATACTTTTCTTTCTTATCAATCTTTCAATTTATATGCTTATTTCAGTCATGCAAAACTAATTAAGACTTGAAGGAATTTCAGAGCAGCGTACCGGAAATTAAAGAAAATATTTAGTGAAAGTTTAGGAATAACATTACTGAACCATTACAGGAAAACAGAGCAGCGTACTAAAACTGACAAAGATTGGAGTTTCAAGGTTCTTGCCCTCAAGATTACCAAGTTAGTGTAGGCCTAAAAGATCTTTCTTTTCCAGCATCAACGAGGGAAAACCAATCTTCACTTGGTATGTCCTTCTCCTCCTGACCTCCAAGTCTTCGGAACCTGCATGCAAGTGGTTCCGAATATGGAAGTGCAGGTTGAATTATTCAATTGCAAATATTTCCATACAATCGGATCCCTTTGTTGACTATACAAGAATGTTGGAAACACGGCAATATTAATTCCAAAATTGACATTTTTCCAGCAAGTCTACGTACGTGCAATTTGTTGGGGATTCTTACTCCCCTATGCGCAGACCGGTAGTGTACTAATAGTTGCTCAAAGGAGGCTAAGCACACTGACACAATATTTAACATGGTTCGGCAAAACTGCCTACATCCACGGGAGAGTTCATTTTATTAGAGATAGAGAAATGATACAATAAATACATGGAGGAGGAGGATTACATCCACTCTACTCTACTCCCAGCTCTCACACACAGCTGTTGCAGCTCTCTCTTTCTCTCTATTCTCACGTTCTCACTCTCTCAACCCTCTCATTTTGCCCTCACAAATATGCCTCTTTTATAGGCAAACAATGTCAACATTGAGAGGCTAATAAAGCCTTAAAGCATGCCACTAATTGTGGCACTAGTGGTGCTTCCACTTGCTTGGTGGTGGGGTATTGTCACTAAATGGCAATATCCTAACAATCACCCCCTTTGCCATTTATGTGGGCAATTGTCATCTTGCTTCTTCAGCACAAGCTTGCATTCTGCAACTCTTCCAAGCTTCCATTCTGAGAGCGTCTTCAACATAACATTCCCCTTCGAGCGTATCAACCATGCTCGGTTCGGAATGATTTTTCAAGCCTTACACCAAGGCTTACAACACCCCCTCAAACGAATATTTCCAAGTGCGACAGTCATTAAGTATTTCAATGTGATCACAAGCTCACCACTCTTCCAAGAGTCTACTCATCCAGGAGTTGCGCCTGCCCTCTGTTCCACCCTGGGAACCACGCCTTACTTCTCCGTGAGTCTCTCGCTCTTAGTCGTAAGAGTCCAGGTAGCTCTCCACCTTTAATCATGGGGGCAGCCCATTAAAGGTTGATCCATATCTGTCTTCATACTCTGAGTATTACAATGTCATTACCGAGCTCACCACCTTGACAAGAGTCAACTCGTTCCCGGAACCTGCGCATGCCCTCTGCTCCTTCATAGCAGTCGCGTCTTAATGCTCCACAAGTCACCCACTTATTGTCCAAGGCAAATGTCTTCTAGCTCATTGATCTTTAGCATGGGGGTTATATCCATAAAAGTCAATCCTGCATTTGTCTCCATACTCATCATAGCCATTTCATTGGCTATACACATGTCCACTCATATCTAGCCATTACATTGGCTTTGGGGCGTTCTGAACTGGGCTCATATCGTGGCCCACACACCTTCCCTTAGGTGTCTCCGCTCGTCATCATACGGCGGTCTGAAATAGGGCTCCTATCGCGGCCCTCACACCTTCTCTAAAGTGTCTTCACCCGTTGTCATGGGGCGGTCTGATCTTGGGCTTATATCAAAGCCCTCACACACCTTCCATCTAAGGTGTCTTCGCCTTTCATAAGCGGTCTCATCCTCCTACAGCCGAGATGCTTCAAAGTGGCTTCAAAAGTTCTCTACCACCATGTGGACTTGGGAGAGATTACTGCCACTGATTACATAGAAAGAGAAAGTTGCGGTACACTCCTCGCAATCCTCCACCTCAATTTCTATGTTTGGAGCTTCTGTGCCTTTCTGCTTGACAGCTCCATCTACACCAACTCTCTTTGGTGTCTTCGCCTTTCATCATAGACGGTCGCCTTTTATCACAGGCGTTTGCACCCCCTCAATTAGGTGCCTCTGCAACAGCTCTCTTTCCATCCTTGCATGCATTGGAAAGGTTTTCGCATGTTGTCTTCATCAAGAGTATAAGAGACTTCCTGTTGTACAAACTTTAACAGTCTCTACTCTGAGCTTCATCTGGGAAAACTTCTTCTCCTTGCACTTGTTGTCTCATTACAATACCTCATTGAATCACGGGTACTCCTGCACAATCTCCGTGTGCCTTTGTGCAATTTCTGTTCTCCATATTTCTCCCTATTCCTTGCTTATGTTTGACAGCAGCTCATCCTGTCATAACACCTATCCAAGTCAAAATAGGGTGCCAATCTTTATCCCCTTGCTGTATTTCTCTTCCATTATCAGGGTCTTCATCAATTCTCCCCTCGAGAAATCACAGTCACCGAATCTAACTTCTTTGGAGAAATCACCTCTCCATCAGATCCTTGAACATACGGAACCCAACTGTTCCCTTGTGCCGTCGTCTTGCTAGTCTTCAACTGTTTCATTACAAACTGCTATATATATGAAAATAGTACCGTATGGATAATCCTTCCACTAAGCAAGTTCCCAGGAAAGATAGGAGGGGTCACATTGGTCCTGCTTAAAACCCAATCTCCTAGCCAGAACTTCTTAGGCCATATCTATCCATCGTACTGTCTTTCCGTATATACAACCATTTGCTAGCTTTGTTACGGCTTTCCTTTACAAGTGATCTGGAATATACTGGTTTAATACATCATTTCTCAACATCTGGCGAGACTACTAGTGCTTAGATTCGTCAAGATTGGTCTTCGTCAATTTTCACTCTACACCTCTAATTGTCCACATGATCGGGTGTTTAGAGTGTCCCAATTTTGCCTTCCCTCAAGGCAATTAAAATTCTACCCATTTAGAAGTTCAGCACATGTAATTGGGTAAACATGTGCACCTCCTTCTTCTTCATCTCCATCGACCACCACGATGACCTTCAGATGCCTCCTAATCGGGCAATCTCTTTTGTTAATTCACCACCACCACTTTCGGTCTCAAATCTTAACGATCGGACCGTACCATTGCATCCGGAATGATCAAATTAGCTGGAAACAAGTCTAAAATCATCAAAATTGCATTTCAGATGGCTAAGATTTGATCAAAACAATTCTGGCCTGATGAACGGCCCAGATTCAATCTCAGATCCGGTTGCACGTAGACTCTGCTACACAAAATCTTATCCCTCAGCTCGAGGCTCGGCTCCTAAACAGCTCGGCTCAACTCGGCTCGGCTAGGCTTGGGGCCGATGATGTGGCATGCGGGTCCCACTTTGCTAACGTGTCTGCTGACTGGACGCTGACATAGCATCCCAGCTGTGTATGCTAGCGTCATGGTTACGTTATGATGACGTCATACTCATCCGGGTCTGGCACGTGGGTCGGGTCGTCTAGCATTCGGGTCGGGTCAGCCCATCTGGGCGAAGATGACGCGGGTGATGCGTGGCGCGCGTCTGTGCGCGTGACCAACAATCTTGCCGGCGCGTGAGGACGATTTCGACGTCCGATTTCGACGCTGTTTTCACCAGTGGCTTCGTCTCTTCCTCCGCTACACAGTGGTATGGTCAAAACAAAATTTTGACAACATTCATTTTTGAGCAAAAATCAAACACCACTTTAAACCATATGCTCTGATACCAATTGTTGGGGATTCTTACTCCCCTATGCACGGACCGGAAGTGTACTAATAGTTGCTCAAAGGAGGCTAAGCACACTGACACAATATTTAACGTGGTTCGGCAAAACTGCCTACATCCACGGGAGAGTTCATTTTATTAGAGATAGAGAAATGATACAATAAATACATGGAGGAGGAGGATTACATCCACTCTACTCTACTCCCAGCTCTCACACACAGCTGTTGCAGCTCTCTCTTTCTCTCTATTCTCACGTTCTCACTCTCTCAACCCTCTCATTTTGCCCTCACAAATATGCCTATTTTATAGGCAAACATGGTCAACATTGAGAGGCTAATAAAGCCTTAAAGCATGCCACTAATTGTGGCACTAGTGGTGCTTCCACTTGCTTGGTGGTGGGGTATTGCCACTAAATGGCAATATCCTAACACAATTTGTGCTCTAATTATAACTTCCTCTGTGTCTCGTCTGATGACAACTGTTCTTGTAGACTTCTGCCCCTGATCTATGCCTGGTTTTTCTTGGTATATATCATTGCATCTTTGAAGTTTGGTTTTCCTTACAATTTATTTTATCTTTCATTAGTTTTCTCTACATTGTAAGACATATTTTTAAGTGGATCATATGCCATGTCATGTTTTTAAAATAATATTAATTGTGTATATATATATTTATAAACTTTATAAATGATAATTAAATGCTTGGAGTCCGTTGCTAGCTCTCTAATGATGATGAACTAAGTACAATACATAATGGATGAAAGTGAAAAAAATCAGGATCCCTATGCTAGCCATATTAAATATTACGTAAAATCATGAAACCTCCATCAAAATATAGAAAATCTAAAGTTTGGTATTGACGGTTCAATTATAGTATGGACTAAATCCACTTACTTGAAAAACCCAAGGATATATGAGCCTAGAAAAAGATGTTCCACGCACACAAAAACTCAAAAGAAATCAAATCTAGAAATGTATATCAAATCTAATTTTTTTAGGCTTAGCTTTGTGTTAGACCCAATAACATATGGATTTAGTAAAAAGTGGAATTCTATCCATGTCTAATCTTACATTAAGATATTATAAGTTTTGTTAATACTCTATATTATCCTTTATCTTTAATATAATCTGGAGTATTCTTTTTTGATAAAATCAAATTTCTTGAAATAATACAACTTGAAATTGTATTAGAAATCAAACTCTCTTTTTTTTCCCATTAAAAGGAGCCTAGCAGGATCAAATCTTATATTTCAATGCCAGATAGGTATGATAATATTATATAGAGTTGATGATTGTGGTCTTATTTTTTCATATAAATGAAAGAAGGACTTTCTACTTTAATAATTAGTTATATATATTCTCTCCATATAGATGAAATGTCAACATTTGATATTCCCAAGTTAATGTTGGATTCTCAAGATCTTTCCTTTCCACCATCATAAAGGATCCGAAAATGGAAATAATGTATTTCCTTTCCAACAGTGTTAAAGTAATAGTATTTCACATAGGTTTTGTTGGAAGAATAATGGGTATAGTATAAGATCAAAACAGTAATGCAAAGTGAAAAAAATCTCAAGAATAAAAAGAAAATTGAGATAAAAATATATTTTTATTAAGTGTTTTTCTCTAAACTCTCTTAGCTATCCTCTTTCTTTTTGTCCATACCTAGAAATGCTGAGTTACAAGGTTATAGCAGATTATTCTAGATAACCCTTGTGCCATATACCCTGCCCTCTCCTCAGCATACCATTCATGTGAATACCCAACCCACTGTTAGAGCCTTCAATTCTAGATGTGAATCTTCAGTTCATGGCAGTCCCGAGACTGAAACACCCTGCCCCAGTGGTGTTTATCCATTGTTGAACCTCTTGTTGACACAACCATAGCCATAAGACCTCATGTACTGGTCTTCAACCCAAGTAAATACAGTTGGGAAGACTGACTGGCCCAGTTGGACACATATTAAGAAGTCCAACCAAAAAAGGGACTGAGATTGCAGAACCTATCGCTTGAATAGCAGAATTGAACTATCTATCTGGATAAACAAAAATGACCAACATAGCTCAAATTCATTGAATAGAGCGCGGATGGAAGCTGTCAATCAACAAGAGAAGTTGCAAGAAATTTGAAAAACCTAACATGACAGAATAAGCAGAACATGATATCATATGAGGGGAGAAAGCAGGAAAAAAGAATGACATCATAAGAGGAAAAACAGCTGAATTTCTAAACAGAAAACACAGCGAAAATCCAAGGGACATGGGAACGAGTCAATACTAGACACCACATGAACAGAAGTTTCGATCTAATATAAACTGAATAGTGATTCCAAAATTCTTTTTTCTCATCCCGGTAAGTTTGGACGCCAACATAATAGTGGCTCTGATTTTCCATAAACTAAGAACTCATACAAGCATGTTAATACATCTCATTAGTTTGAGTTCACTTGATCTCAAATTCTGTATCTTTCCCCTTCAGCATGCCCGAAACCGTAGAAGGCATGATCCACATTTCCCAGCCGCACAATTGCTTCATCGACAGTCAGAGGTGGCATGTCAAAGTACTTTGTGTGAACAGCCTGAAAATGGTGTAGATAATGAGTCTATGGCAGACAAGAATAATATGTCCAGGTGGGCAATGGTTTACCCAGCCAAAAGCATGCATCAAACTTAAAGGTAATAGAAAATATCTTTTACATTGACACCCAGATGTAAAGAAGAATTTTGAGCGCCAAGCCATGATTTGGAAAGATGAAGATGGTAATTCATTTTCCTTGTGCAACAGTCCATAAGTATCTAGCTAAGAGAATCGACATGGGATTCGCAATAGTTCCCAAGTTATAATGCTAAAAAATTATATGCAAATTACATGTGCCATAGTAATCACGAAATGGTGCAATGGGGAAAGCCCTTGGTGGGAGTAGAACTATTCATGACAAGTCTATATCAATTAACTCACAAGAATACATAAGACTTTACATTTGATGATATGAAGCTACGGATACTAACTAAATCCACATGAAACAACTAAGACAACATAAATAATAAACCGCGAACAAAATTGTTTTTGAGGAGGGAACTATAAACTTGTTTGATTGTTTCTCTACCATCTTTCATCAGGTTGCTATTTGATTGCATACTCAAGATTCAAACTTCACTTATACAGAAAATGATCTCTTAAGATCTTCTGATGGCATCAAATTGTGGTGTAATAAGAAATCTTAGGTAGTTTTTTTGTTGTTTGCTATAGTAGATCAATTTTTTAGGTTTTTTTTTTTATCCCTTGTATTTTTTTTGGCTATTAACTTTATGGCCTTTTTAATATTCTCTTGATGATTATAAAAAAAAAATAATAAACCGCCAACAAAAATGTTAAAGAGCCCTACCTCATCAAGATTGTCGTCATCTTTTCGCTGTGAAACTGTATCTGCATCACTCTCCACCACTTGTGACATTGCTTCCTAACCGACCTTCAACTTATTAAATCCTTCTATCCATTTTCTCTCAATTTTAATGTTAAGTAAAATTATATGGAAATAATTTTTTTTTAAATTGAGAAAAATACCCAATTGAGAAATATATGGCGTATTGTGGATCTAATTGATAAAATACATTGCTCAGGGTCTTGATTGAGATACATATATAGTTTAACAATTATTACCAGTAATAAAAAGTGGGGCCCACCGTCTCATTGATGGCTCACCAACCGTGATCTTGCTTGAGCGACAACAATTATTACCACTAATTAATTATTAACATATACTAAAAAGCATGGCGGATCCCATGTCAAGTTCTTTCTTTTTGTTTTTCTTTTTTTTCCAGTAGATGGGTGAAATTCAAAACTTGATTACGGATTAATTTGAGATATAAGGGTTTTTATAAGATATAAGATTTGTATTTATTTGAGATATAAGGGTTTTTATAAGATTTCAAAACTTGATTATGGATTAATTTGATGAGATATATTTTAATTTGTAATATGAAAGAATAATAAAAAAAAATAATAAAAAAATAATAATTTGACAGGTTATGTTAAATTTTTATAAAAAAATACATAGGATCTATCCTTACATTTCAATGCGAGATGGCATAAAATATTAACTAATTTTTCTTTGTTCATGAAATTATAATATTATATATATATATTAAATTTAATTTTGTATTAATTTAAAATTAAAATTAAAATTCATTTAAAAAATTAAGGCAACTCAACACAGGTTTATCTGTCAAATCCGAGTCATGAGACTGAGATAATCCTATTGAAAAATATTAAAATAAATTATGAAACTCAGTTCTCAATCAATCAAAATTTTAAGAACAAAATTTAAAAATTCAATAAAAAAAATATATTAAATCAAATGTTTCAATCATAGTATGGGCTAAATCCACTCACTTAAAAGACCCAATGATATATCAGTCTAGAGAAAAATGACCTATACAAAATCTTAAAGGAAAACAAGCTCAGAAAAGTATAGCATTATGCTAGATCAAATGTTTTTGGACCCAGCTTCGCTCCAGGTCCAAGAATATATAAATTTAGCAAGATATTATATCTAAATTTTTTTAAAAAAAATTAGCGAATCTTTATTTATTAATTACTAAAGACGTAACTCAATATCTACAAAGTGAAATTCTATTCATGTCTAATCTTACATCAAAATATTATAAGTCTTTTTAATACTCTATATTATCCTTTATCTTTAATATAATCTGGAGTATTCTATTTTGATAAAATCCAGTTTATTGAAATAATATAACTTTGAGATGGTTAGAAATCAAACTCTCTATTTTCCCCTATATATCTAGGATGAGTTTACAAGATTTGTGATTAGATAAGTGCATCAGATTAGATTCCATGCAAGCACTTCAGCATTGGCAATAACAGCCACTAATTACTATCAGTCCTAGCATGAGAAAATAGAAGATATATAGCTAGGAATATCCTCTATTAAAAGGAGCCTAGCAGGATCAAACCTTATATTTCAATGCCAGATAGGTAATGCTATGTCTATTCTTCCTTGTATATGTTCATAAACAAGAGGATGAGAGAAGGGAAGAGGTTCATAAACAAATGCCAGAGGATCTTAGCCAAGTTCCCAAAGGGAGGCAAGTATACTTTCAAGCCTTGTGCTGCTTCTCATAAATTCTGACATTGCTCGATGCTTGAATTCACATGAGAGATGCATTTTTCTCTCTCTGAATGCGTTGCTGGTTTCATTTTTCCAGATCACCCGAGAAATCTAAAAAGAGTGGCCATCTGTTATTCTTATAATAGTTATACCTAGTAGCAACAAAGGTGGGAAGAATATTACCAAAAATGGATTTGTTCTAAACTCCTGAATGGATAGCTGCAAGTTGTCTGCAAGACCAAATCCTTTACATTTGTCTAGAATGCCTCCAGCACCTGAATTCATTTGTCACTT
>Ga0325411_1005450_pt1 | contig 14061 bp, 13 predicted proteins | sample PopdelMetagenome_13_FD_206181 | JGI IMG/M metagenome (GOLD analysis project Ga0325411, IMG submission 206181) | Populus deltoides microbial communities from Bellville, Georgia, United States - Xylem-PdIQD-R4 | ecosystem: Host-associated > Plants > Phyllosphere > Stem > Wood/Secondary xylem... | reverse complement strand
CAAATGGCATGAATATCCTTTCAAGAACTTGCCATTGTCCATTCAGAGGAGCTTATTAAACTTGATATGTGCCGTAGCAAAGTTGAACGACTTTGAAGGGGATATATAAAGGTATGATTGTCATTGTAAGATATAAATTTGATATGATATACGTTTCTTTGATGATTTTAGAAATATTTATTATGTCTTGATATAGGACTTGTCAGTAACTTCATGCTAATTGAGAGTAGTTAGCCTATGTGCACATAGTATTCTGTATACCTAACTGGTGAGAGAGGCATCAGTCTGTGGCAACTAATCATCCCACAGTGGTCACCTTCGGGTGTCATCTGGTCACCTTTGTGTATCATCTTGTTATCTTCGGGTGTCATCTGATCTCTGACTTGTATTCCACTATATATATATATATATATATATATATATATATATATATATATATCAACTTACAAAATATTAATATCTAAAATGTATATTAAACGTTATTCTCTCACTGATTTAGTTGAATTGTGAACTTGTTGAGTGTTCTTGCTTCTTCAGTTTTAATCGATATGTCTTGCCTGTTTTGCGAAGATTTTCTTATAGTTTTGATTTGATATCTTAAACACTCCACTATTACTTTGTTTTAATTAAGTTTGGATTTTGACAATGTAATGATTATTAAAAAATATTGTCTTTGTTTTAATTACTGATGAGAAGTTTTGAACTATTATTTGGTTTCATTAGTTTTCAATAATATAATATTTTTTGAGGTTTATGAAATGCTGTGTATTTTCAAATAATTTGTTCTTTTGATATGTTCGTTCTGAGGTTTAGTGTAAGTGTTGTGTCTTTTCAACACCGCTCCTGCATTGTCGATCATGAACCCGGGATTCGAGTCATGATATTTTTTTATCCCCTCTTTATTTTTTTCTCTATTTAAAAGGTCTGAGAGGCACCAACCTAGTTAGACCTGCAAGTAATGTGAACTTCAAAAGACTTTCATCTTCAATCATGTAACAATGAAAACCAATATTTTAAATCAGTGCATCTGATGAAGTTCTGAACTCATAGCATGGCTTTGAGTTTTGATGGTAAAGAAGCATTACACTTTCCTTGAATTTCTCACCATTTTCACTGATAACAAATACATGTTTGAGTTGAAAAGATATCAATTAAATTTTTTTTTTTTGAGATATTTTTCTATCAAAAAAAATTCTAAAAATCACTTAAAATGAAATAAGCATGGGCACAAAGAAAGAATAAAAGTTGGAGGGCTTTTTACATGGTAAATTTTGTCACTAAACGATATTTAGAAAAGGAAAATTAAGGCAAAGATATACATGCTTAATTTTTTTCTGGTTGCATTTATTTTTAAAGTCTCTTAAAAAAATATAATCTATATGATTGTTTGTTTTTGCCATTATAATGGCTTTTTATGAAATTTTAAATTTTTTTATTATAAATTATTTATTTTTATTATACTGATATCAAAATTAAAATTTTAAAAATAAAAAAAAATTACTTTAATATATTTTAAAATAAAAAATACTTTAAAAAACAATTTTTCAAAAGTATAACATTTTCAACATGGCCAACAGCCCAGCAGTCATTGACTTTGAAGAACAAGCCGTAAGATGTTGAATGCAACACTTTCTCTTTCAGTTTATCCATGTATCTTTAGCCATCTGTCTAAAAAAGAAACTGGAACAAAATTCACTGAGTTTGCTTAAAAGCCAAATCATTTTCAAACAATCACAAATATCAGAACTACAATTTCAGTTGGCAAAGACTCAAACTTGGCAGATATCAGTTACTGCAAAAATTTCTAGAATTTTGTAAGTTTAAGCCCTTCTGTCTATCCTTTAAATAGTACATGTCTGTATAAATCTTTGCACTAAGAGATACACGCTTATATTTTCTGCATTAACATGACCTCCCCTTCTTCTAAGTATGACACATGATGTCATGCCATTTTTTTTAATTGTAATATGTAGACGAACACTGATTTTATTTTTTTTCCCTTCATAGTTTATTACGACTCGAAACTTTCTTATTCATCCTTCCACTTTATAGGCATGAATCAAACTTTATACAAGATATTGTGCAAAGCATACTGAGTATACTGAGCCCTGTATTATCATCTACTATAATGAATACACGTTTGGTTAAGCTGGGCTCTTATATGGAATATTCTAGGGTCTGATGATGTTCGCATCATAGGGATTTGTGGGATGGGAGGAATAGGAAAGACAACTCTTGCACGAGCTTACTACAATCAAACTTCACACGGATTTGAGGGTAGCACCTTTCTAGCTAATGTTAGGGAAGTTCCATCAAAAGGTGGCATGCTAACTTTACAAGAACAAGTTCTTTGCGAAATCCTTCAGGCAGAAAATGTGAAAATATGGAATGTGTATCATGGAACCGAGATGATGAATACTAGGCTGCGACGTCAACGTGTTTTGATAGTTGTTGATGGATGATGCGGACCATTTGAACCAATTAGTTGGAAAGCATGATTGGTTTGGTTTAGGGAGTAGAATCATTATAACAACTAGGGATATAAATGTGCTTGTCAGGCATGGGGTGGATAAAATATACAAGGTTGAGGGATTACTAAAATGTTTGGTACAAGTTGTGTTCGAGAATATGATTGTGGTTATTTTTCAAAATATTTTTTACATGAAATTCCAAATAATGATGAAGCACTCCATCTTTTTAGTTTGAAAGCCATCAAAACTAACCATCCTCCAGAAGACTATATGACACCGTCAACTTTGGTTATAGATCATGCGAATGGCCATCCATTAGCTCTTGAAATATTGGGTTCCTTTAGTTTGACAAGACTTTAAAAGAATGGAAAAGTGCATTAGATAGAATGAAAGAAAATCCTGACAAAGAAATTCTGGATACACTTCAAATAAGTTTTGATGGACTCGAGGAAACAGAAAAGAAAATATTCCTGGATATAGCATGTTTTTTTAAGGGAAACGACAGAGATCACATAGCAAAAATGGGGGACAGCTGTGGTTTCTACCCGGATATTGGATTAAGAGTTCTCATCGATAAATCTCTCATAACTGTTTCAAATAACAACACTCTATGGATGCACGATTTGCTTCAACAAATGGGCTGGAAGCTTGTTCGGCAAGAATCTCCAGAGGAACCAGGAAAACGCAGGAGGCTATGGCCTTATAAGGATATTGATCATGTCTTGACAAAAAAATACAGTATGAGACCCTGTGAAAAAACTCTTTCTTGAAACTGGATAGCTGTGTTTGGTTTTCTTTAGATTCTTCAATTTTCCTTGTGCTAATTTGCCTCTTTGTCAGGGAACAGAGGATGTTGAAGGCATATCCCTATACTTACCAAGACCGGCAGGGGCACAATTAAGTGCTCTATCATTCTCGAAGATGACAAAACTAAGATTGTTGCTCATATTTCGTAATGCGCGCTTCTCCCATAGCCTCCAATATCTTTCTAATGAGTTACGGATTCTCAAATGGGATGAATATCCTTTCAAAACGTTGCCATTGAGTTTTCATCCAGAGGAAATATCGATCTTGATTTGAGTTATAGCCAAGTTGAACAACTATGGAAGGGAGAGCAGGCATGGTTACCACTTACGTGTGTTTCATTTGTTAAACCAAAAAAAAGGGAAAAGTTCATGGAAACTGGTTTTCAGTGTTTCCTTCTGCTTCTTAACTGAATTTTAACAAGATGAAACTCATCAATCTCAGTTACTCCCTCGATCTTGTAAGACACCGGATTTTAGAGAGGTCCGAAATCTTGAGAAGCTGATTCTTTAAGGTTACACAAAATTGCATGAGATTGACCAATCAGTTGGAGTTCTCCGAAGCCTCGTTTTATTAAACCTGAATGACTGCAAAAAGCTTGCAAGTCTTCCTAAGAGTGCATATGGTTTAAAAGCCCTTGAAACTTTCGACTTATCTGGATGTTGAAAACTTTATAGGCTGGAGGAATTGGGTCATGCAGAAAGTTTGGAGGAGCTTGATATAAGTGGAACTGCTACTAGAAGACAGCCACCATCTTCCTTCTCTCTCGTCAGAAAGCTTAAAAAGCTATCTCTTCGTGGATGTAAAGGACAGCTACTTAAGACACGGATGATGTTTTTATCCTCGTTTCGGGAAAAAAGGACAAATTCCTTGAGTATGTCATTGAATTCATTCTCAGGATTATGCTCTTTTATAGCGTTGGATTTAAGTAACTGCAATCTACAGGAAGAATCAATTCCCCGTGATTTCAGCTGCTTAACTTCATTAAGTGTATTAAACGTGAGTGGCAACAACTTTACTAGCCTACCTGCAAGTATCCATTAACTTTCCAATCTTGAATATCTATATTTGGATGATTGCAAGAGGCTTCAATCACTCGGGGAACTTCCTTCAAATCTGAAATTTGTAAGTGCTCAGGCTTGTACCTCATTAAGGATGAAGAAAGTCTTTATTAAAACATGAACAAAGTCAAAAGCAAAAGTAACCAATCAATTAGCTACACGTATAACCAATCAATTAGCTAACATTGCTAATTTTATTTTCCAACTTTGAGAATGTTCCAAAGAGCGATATCACAAAGGTTTTTCCTTGAATATTGTACTACTTTAGGGAGGGAAGGCGAGGGGAGTGGTGGTAGAAAGAACGACACTTCAGCAGCCAGCACCTTGAGAGGATGAAGCAAATGCCTGATTGTATGACCTTTCCCAATTCTGCCCATCAAAGTTCTTAATCTCAACATGAGTGAGAGTCCCAGGGTCAACACATCTTAAAGTAATTGAAAACCCATCTGGATTTGCTCGTGGAACGTAAAACGAAGTTATGCCACAGAACTTACAGAATGTGTGCTTCGCTGTATGCGTGCCAAAAGTGTAGGTTGTAAGAAATTCTTTGGAATCTCCTAGAAGCTCAAACTTTTCAGAAGGGACAATGAACTGAATGCTAGCCCTCATGGAACAAATAGAACAGTTGCAGTTCAAAGCTACAACACTACTTGGTGCTTGGACTCGCCACCTTACTCTCCTGCAATGACATCCTCCATAATGCATTACCATATCTGATTCCATTCACGAAAGCACTGGTTGGAAATGGTGGCTTCTCCTGGATGAATCTGGTGGCTGCAATCAATTAACAAATATGCAAACAATGCATAGCAGTGAGCGATGGGATAGCAAGTATTCAGAAATAGAGTCCCCAGACTGAAAAATGTGTCAGCTGAAATACTCTCTCCTGAGAAATGCAGGTATGAGCCATATTGTGAGAACATGGAATTTGCTTTCACTTGAAATTACATTACGATTCAGTAGCTAAGGGGAAGGAGGCTGATTCAAATTATATGAAATTGTTTATAAGCTTACAAATAATGATGGCGGGACAAAGTATGAGTGTTTATGTATAATATCCAACAAGCAAGCATAATTTCTGCTAAACATTGAGAATTCATTAGAAACAACTGCTTAAGCCAGATCAGGTGGAAATTGATTAATGGAAACAAGAAGGAAACCAAGTTTTTAGAAAACTTCATTGAACACCGATTACAATAAGAGAAAAACTAAGAAAATGGGAAGATGGAAAGAGAAATGACGTCTAATTGCCATTGTTTTCAGCATCCTTAAATATTCAGAAGTGAGAAATGCTTGGGTCTTAGATACGCCGAAATCCACCTAGAACTTTTCAAAACTTGTTATCAACACGCTTCATATTGGCTGAAAGAAATCCTTTGAATGTCAAATCCCATGATGTCATCCACCCTTCGCCCTCAATATAACTAACTATGAATTCCCTTTTCTTCTTCACCACATCAAACACTTGTCGCAACAAGTTGCTTCACCCATCACCGACCTCAGATGAAAGACTTTCCAATAACTACCGGTGCTTTTCCAAGAGCCAGCTCCATCCCTCCCATGCACCTATTGACACGCCCTTCAACCAATCTCGCTCTAAGAAATATTCACCAATCTACTGTACTGACCTAAAACAGCTAGAAAAAAGATCCCCGTCTTCAAATACCCCATCAAACCCCAGCTCAAAATCCCACTGGAGCTCCCTAGTAGCAGCTTTGAAAACGAAGCTACAACAAGTCCCCCTGTTATGAACTAACACCTGATCTCCAACCCTCCATCTGATCATGCATGCATCAATCAAACACTAATAATTTTCTTCTTATTAGAAACACACTTCAATAGATCATGCATTTCTTTCCATTGCCTAAAGCAGTAACAGTCCTCCTACATCACCAACTTGGTCCTTCTAAATCTTCTTTATTGAATCGAACCCACAAACACTTTCATCATTACTTTGTTGATCTAAACCCCAACATATATAGTTGCCAGGATAAACTAACATCTTTACTATCTATAAATTCCAAACCACAATAGATGTAACTGAATTTAGCAGACAGAGAAACAACATATGATATAACACAAGATTATCATTAACATCGATAAGAAGAGAAGCAAAGGAATTTACCTGAAGAAAAAAAAAGTCAATTTTGCTGGCTGTAGGACTGTTGCTCAAGCCTCGTGCTGGCAACAAATGCTGCTTTCAGCTGTCAGAGAATGTGTGTGTGTGTATGTGTATTGGAGGCTCTTTTTTGGGTACATTCTATAGGATTTCATGTGTGTTTCTTAGCCGAATGACCAGTAATGGGCCTAAAACACTTGTAAAAATATGGTGGAGAGTCTTACAACCCATGGCCATATATGCCTAGGCTCTTCCATAAAAGGTAATTGTTAAGTTGATCCAATACTCGATATGTGAACTGAGTTTCACAAGTTATCGTCTTTTTTATTAATTTAAAACATAATCCATGTCAAGTTTTGAATTATAAATTTTCTAAATTAACCCGTCAATTGAGTTTAACAAATATGGGTTGAAGCATTAACTCATGAGATGATTCCCTAAATATTTATGGCAACTATATCGGTAGTTGAGAGATTTATTGCCTTGAGCTTCTCTGGTACAGAAAATTGGCTCGACCAATGACATTACCAGATAGGAGCTGTAAGTACTAGCTGCTTGATTATTCATCTAGGATGCGCAGATCGAACCTTAAATTTTATATTATCATAGCCTAGTGATGACAAGACATGCTCACTCATGGGGTTAGAATTAATGTTTTGTGTTCTGTCTAACCTATATACATGGGCACGTAATTTATGCATGTTTGCATATGATATCTATGGATTAATCTATAATATTTGATTGTTTTATTGTTCTTGATAATGAAGCACCAACAAGACAGTACTCTGCTTGCTACATGGCACTAGACGAGAGTTTAATATACATGTACATGGGGTTAATCGATGCCTTTGTTTTTTAAACTTAGGTTTTTTATGTGGTCTTGCAATATCTCGAACACCAAACATATCTGTCCATTCATTAATTTGACACACGCCCACATATATATATATATATATATATATATATATATATATATATATATATATTTTGGTTGATGGAGTGGTAAATATAGCTTCATTTAATATATCTACATAAACCCAGATTTCTAGCAGTAAAAAATCTCTATATATGTCAATGGTTAAGTAGAATCTTCCACTTTGTCGTAGCTGCTGATGATCATAGGTAGACTTCAAAATTTTATCAAAAGATCGATGATTGTATATTGACAAAGATTTTCTCAAAAATCCATTTAATTAATTTTGTTAAATTTAATTAAAAATTGTTGATAAGTGATTGATGAAGTCATAAAATCATCAAACAGGAATTGGGTTTTACAAGACTATGTTTCTTGACTATTGACTGGTTTTTGACCTTGGTTCAACGGGTGTTCACTTAAAAAACAAGTTATTTATCAAAATAAAAGATCATTTAATGTTTAAATTAGTAGATGTGTAATGAGTAAGATGTGTGTAAAGAAAATGTGTAAAGAGAGTTTTTGTATGGAGCCTTTGTATGAAGTCTAGGACTTGCAACCTAGAACTCGTATGGCCAAGACATATCTTCATTTTTTCATTCGGTAACTTTGTGTATTTATAAACCCAGTACTTGAGCTTACTCATGAAAAAATAAAAATAAAAAGGTTATTTTGTAATGGTCAGCATTGGTAAAAGATGTTAGTTAGTGACAATATTTCCCTAAAAAGTTTGCTGTGTCATTCACACCATTCGTGAAGATGGTGGTGGTCTTGGCTGGATTCGCAGTGCCATTGGACATAGAAAAGGTTGAAAAATGATGCATACTCTGCATATAAAAATTTTGTGTGCACCTGCATACATGCAGAGTCATGAGAGCTGAAAAAAACGTGTAGAGACATGTTTTGGGGTGGGATTAGACAGATCGAGGCGAGGGTGTCAAGCAGGAAGTGTTTTTTTTAAGTTTCCAGATGCCAATATGATTAAAGATCTTGTCATATTAAGGTTAATTAAAATGCTCCACTCAAAACAGATTAATCGAAAGGAAGTGTCGAGTAACCATAAAACAAAAGGAAAAATCAAAGAATTAACGAGATGACGAATATTCTCAATATTTTTTTGTCAAGTATTACTTGTCATCTTATGGCATGATAGTTCAGTCCTTCCCATGAGTCCCATTACCAAAGACTTTGATCAAATTAACGAGTTGAAGGTTCTTTGACATGCAGAGATATAGCGGGCACAATAGTCAGCACATGATTTGTTGTTGTGTCCAGTTTAGTATATGCTTTATTGGTTTCTCTAGCCATGGCTGCTGTCACAAACGACACTGGCAAATGCGATCAAGCTCGTACTGGGATGAAAATTGATGTGTTGTGAAAGGTGAACCAAACCTCCAGGACCACTTTGTGTTTCTTGAGGTCATTTAAACATGCAAATCGTTAGTTTCCAACCTCTGTTTTTTGCTTTCCATTTGATCCTCATGTTGAAGGGAAATGATGATCAGTGCGGGAATCATGAAATGCATAAAGTCTCTCTCTTAATTAGCAGTTAGGGTAACTTGTTTTTTTGTTCAAATAACACAAGGAAACGAGGCAAAGTTTTGGCCGAGGACAACACTTGGCCATTGCTAATTTTATTTTCCGACTTTGAGAATTTCCAAAAAGCGACATCACAAAGGTTTTTTCAAAATGTTGTACTTGTCCTCAAGGGAGGGAAACAGAGGAGAGTGGTGGAAGAAAGAGTGACAATTCAGTCTGTACCTTGGGAGCATGAAGCAATGCCTGTTTGATTGTATGATTTCGTATGGGAGCACAAACTGCGGAACCACAATTAGGTTGCGGATGCACTCAGCAGACGCGAGGTAATTGCTACTGTTCTTGCTATTGTTCAGGTGGAGTCGGACATGCTGAGTCAACTTCGTCAAGCTGCTAGGAAGACGCAGCGGCAGCGTACAAGAAGATGGTTGAGCTTGTATGAGAAGGGACAATACGGAGGTATTGGCTGGAACAAGACCGACTCTATGCAAAGGGGGGTCGAATCTTCATGCCGAAGGGAGAGCTGCGGAAATATTTAATGATGGAGACTCGTGATCCACAGTGGGCTGGACATCCAGGTAGGGAAAGGATGGTTGCTCTCTTGTCGCAGACTTATTATTGGCCGAAGATGGAGGATGACATAGAACTTTACGTCAGGACTTGTCTAGTGTGCCAGCATGACAAGACTTTACGGCAGCGAAAGGCAGGCTTGTTACAGCCACTGCCGATTCCAGAAAAGCCTTGCGTGGCGGTTTCAATGGACTTCATTGTTGGTTTTCCAAAGGTGGATGGCATGAACATGATCATGGTTGTTGTAGACAGATACACCAAGTACGCGATGTTTGTGGCTGCCCCTATGATGTGTACAGCCGAAGTGGCCACTGAATTATTCTACCGCAACGTGGTGAAATACTTTGGAGTACTTTCTAACATTGTAAACGATCGTGATGTGTGATTCACGGGCAGATTCTGGACAACATTGTTCAACATGATAGGGACAAGGCTGAAGTTTTCGATTGTCAACCAACCGTAAATTGATGGGCAGACAGAAAGGATAAATGCTCTGCTAGAGGAATATTTGAGACACTACGTGACAGCGATGCAACAAAACTGGTTAGAGTTGCTGGATGGTGCGCAGTTTTGCTATAATCTTCAAAAATCCTCGGCAATGAAAGCAAGTCCGTTTGAGCTGGTTTTGGGAGCACAACCCCAAACTCCTGCCGAGATTGCAGTGCAGATATCAGGTGGGAAGAGTCCAGCGGCGTACAGGTTTGCGATGGAGCGGCAACTGTTTAAGCAAGCCAAAGATAGCTTGTGTAAGGCAAGGAAAAGGATGCTCAAATATGTCAATCAAAAGCGAAGATTGCTGGAATTCAGCATGGGGGACAAGGTGTTGCTCAAGTTAACTCCGCAAATTTGGAAGAAAATTGTGGGGACGACGAAGCACCGAGGGTTGGTGCCAAGGTACGATGGATCTTTTGAGATCATCGAAAAGGTAGGGGTTGTCATCTATAAATTGAAGCTGCCCAAACAGCTAAAGCTTCATCCTACTTTTCATGTAAGTTACTTGCGGCCTTTTTATGAAGACCACGAGGATCCGAAAAGAAGTAAGTCGCAACGAGCTCCTCCTACAATTCACAAGCAATTTGACGATGGTATCGTCAAGATCATGGATCATCGTCGACTCGGCCAACATAGAAAGAATCGGCGAACGGAATTTTTGGTAAAATGGAAGAAAAATGAGGAGGTTTTGTGGGAGAAAGATACAGATTTGTGGCAATTTGAGGATCAAGTGCAAGACTGCCTCACATCTATTCCAACGAGGACGTCAGACTCTTCTAGTGGGGATGGTTTGTTAGAGCTCTAGGCACGGGGACGCGCCAACGAAAGCACACTGCCTAGAATTCGACAGCGATGGACAGCGGCAGCCTTGCGTAGGCAGAGATGAATTCGGCAGGCAGCGTGCAATGATCTATGCGAGTCTTTGAGCTTACGACTTGGCATGGACATGAGGGCTTAGATCATGGACCTTCTAAGTCAGCAACTGACGCAACAGAAACTGGTAGTTGGGACTACCAAGTTGACAGCCAGAACGTGGGTGAAGTGGCAGCATCATGGAGGCAAAACGTGGGAGCATAACCGGGGTGCTCTCCAAGCTATTGAGATCATGGGATCATGGGAGAGTAACTGCCCCATCACTTGCTGAAAAATAGGCCACTAAGATCATGGAGATCATGGGGGAGAAAGTGACCCACTATGTCTTGAAAAATAAGGATCATGGGTGAGCCTAGCAGCTCACACATCTGTCTATAAATAGGTTGCAAAGCCTTTGTTGTGTAGCATGTGATTTCTGTGCATAGCACACACATTATTATTGTGTAATCCTTTGTTGACGAGATAAATAAAGGTTTGAGAGGTATTCTTGTATTCTCAGTGTGCTTGCTTGTGTTTGTTCTTTGTTTACAACAAGCCAATTGTGAGAACCTCTTTGGGCGAGTGAAACACATAGTCGTAGGAAACATGAGCGTAAAGGTGAGGCAAGGCTTGGTCTAGTTGGGACTAGACTGCCGTATTGGGTTGAATTTCGGTGTGAAAAATTTAACCCCGTGACACTATCTGTCCGTGGATGCAAAGGACAGCTGCGTAAGACTCAGATGATGTTTTTAACCTCGTTTCGGGAAAAAAAGGACAAATTCCTTGAGTTTGTCATTGAATTCATTCTCAGGATTATGCTCTTTAATAGCGTTGGATTTAAGTAACTGCAACCTACAGGAAGAATCAATTCCCAGTGATTTCTGCTGCTTAACTTCACCAAGTGTATTAAACATGAGTGGCAACAACTTTACTAGCATACCTGCATGTATCCATGATCTTTCCAATCTTAAATATCTATATTTGGATGATTGCAAGAGGCTTCAATCACTCGAGTCACTTCCTTCAAATCTGAACTTTGTAAGTGCTCAGGCTTGTACCTCATAGGAAACGTTACCAGAGACATTGGACCAGTGCAGCTTGCAAACTCCGGAGTTAAATCGTTCCGTAGCTTTTCTTTAGTTGAGAATCAAGGCCCCAGCCACATTCAGTTTCTCATGTCATTGAAATGCCTGGTTGATTTCGGTAACTGTCTCACCTTTGCTTACCCTTCTCACTTACTCCCTAAGGGTTTTCTTAGATTTCGAGAGCTGGTTAATGGAGCAACTAGATCTGACATTGTTGTTTATGGAAGTGAAATTCCAAAGTGGTTCGACTATCAGAGTTTGGGCTACTCAATAACTAAACAGCTGCCACCAGTTTGGCGTGATAGGAATTGGGTGGGATTTGCTTTTTGTGCTGTGTATGTAAACCGTGATCATTCATTTTCTAACTTCTGCAATATTCAGTTTCAGTGTGCTAGTGTGATCAGGAGCCATAACCAGAAAAAAATAGAGGGCTTTTGCTCACACACCTATGTACTTGAAAATTGAAAATACTTTTGCAAAATAAGTGAAGAACCGAGAAGCAGAAAAATAAAAGACTTTGATCTCTACAGTGACTGTTTGTTACTGTAGATCAACACCAGAAATTTAAATTTAAACAGGGGATGTTTATTGCATGAAAACTGGATAATGATAAGGATAATTGCACACATCTTACAGCAATCAATTACACTGATTTATAGAAGGAAAATAAACAAAAAAACTAAAATTAAGCAACACTACTGCCACGTTTGGCTTACATTTCGTCACTACTAACAATTCACCTAAGGACTTGTTCAATCCTTTATTCTAGCAAAAATAAAAACAACACGTGAGCTGAACTGGTCTTCAAGCAACACGTCAACAACTTAAGGCAATAAATTTCAACAAAAATGGTTATGTAGAAAACCAGGTTGATCACACATGGCTCTTCTATTTGCCTCGTTGTGCATTATTTGATATGGATTGGCAGGATACTACCAAGAACATGCAGTACATTGAAGTTAAGTTCATAGACTTGAGTGGACAGTTCCATGTGAAGAAGTGTGGCGTTCGCTTCGTTTACGAGGACGATGCACTAGAGTTCTTCCCAATATTTGACCGATTTTTCAGCTCAAATGTGAATTTCAATTTTCTAAGTGAAGAATTTGAGAAAATCAGTACTCGATGGTATCTTTCCTATGATGGCTCTGACAATGATGAAGCAGAATCCGGTGGAAAAGGCAGAGCAAAACAGGATGTTTTGGGTTAAAAGAAGAGGAAAAAAAGGGGGGTGCAGTTCGTTCCAACTTCATTAGGACTTGATAGAACTTTATGTAGTCTATCAAGCTCTGTTGATTAGCAACGTTGAGGTTTCTAAAATCATTAAAATTGTTATTTCTTTGAAAACCTAACCTTAAACATACTCAGTTCAATAATGCATTTGATCGATTCAAAATGGAAGTACATTCTATGAAGTAAGTAGAACATGTTCATGAATGCATTGATCAAAAAATTAAAAAAAAAACATGTATATTAGTATTAGATATTTATTATATATCAGTTTATAGAAACAATTATTTTTTTTATAAAATAAAAAAAATATAATATGTATTATTCTCAAAGATTTTAATTAATGTTCAAATTTTAATAGAATATTAATCATAAATATTTAAAAATAAAGTTTTGATGAATAAAAATCTCATAATTATAATAATTTTATAATTTTTTTATAAAATATTTTTATTATGAGAACTTTTAATTTACTTTAAATTTATTAATCAAATATTTAATTAATATTAAAAATGAATAAAATCATTATTAAAAAGTAAATATATTCCCATGAAGAAATTTAATATCACTTCCTTCAAATCTGAAATTTGTAAGTGCTCAGGCTTGTACCTCATTAAGGATGAAGAAAGTCTTTATTAAAACATGAACAAAGTCAAAAGCAAAAGTAACCAATCAATTAGCTACACGTATAACCAATCAATTAGCTAACATTGCTAATTTTATTTTCCAACTTTGAGAATGTTCCAAAGAGCGATATCACAAAGGTTTTTCCTTGAATATTGTACTACTTTTGGGAGGGAAGGCGAGGAGAGTGGTGGAAGAATGAGTGACAATTCAGTCTGTACCTTGGGAGCATGAAGCAATGCCTGTCTGATTGTATGAGCTTTCCCAATTCCTCCCATCATAGTGCTTAATCTCAACATGAGTGAGA
>Ga0325411_1005448_pt1 | contig 14069 bp, 3 predicted proteins | sample PopdelMetagenome_13_FD_206181 | JGI IMG/M metagenome (GOLD analysis project Ga0325411, IMG submission 206181) | Populus deltoides microbial communities from Bellville, Georgia, United States - Xylem-PdIQD-R4 | ecosystem: Host-associated > Plants > Phyllosphere > Stem > Wood/Secondary xylem... | reverse complement strand
TCTAAACGTGTCTCCTTGTAATAGGCTCTTATTACATTTTGTCCACGGAGTTAAAAAAATGGTCGACCTTCTGGGATGACAATGATTGATGCGTTGTCGTTTGCCGTTCAAGTGTTAAAAAATAATAACATCTGTGAACACTAATTAATCTGACCGTCGTTTATTTGTTTATTTATTTATTTATCCATCGGGGGTATGTTGATATTCTTTTGATAACAGCATATGTGAACACTAATTAATAGAAAATTTATAGTATTTAATATAAGAAGTCATTAGTTATTAAATTAAATGATATTTTTTTTAAATAATCATATATTTTTCAACATGTAAGTAAAAAAAAAAGACTATACTATATAATAATCACAGTAATATTTCCATGAAAAAAAATGAACTTTGTCTATCAAGTATATGTTTTCTTTTTAGATAATACACAAACGATTGATGAGAATGGCGACATGTTTGTTCATTCCGAGTGTGTGGTGCAGTGGTGCTTTGCTTCGTTGATAGTGATGTACTTGAAAATATTCCATGATAAAACAATTTCATAAATATATATTAATTTCCCCATAATCATTAATGTAATTCTCATAATTATAATCTATATTTTGAAGCTACATATTTCTTTTGGTGGCACTATTCTCACTCCTTTCCTTCTGTTATTATTCCCTATCTGTAGTTTTATTGAGTAATTTTTTTTGCTGATTATAATATCTTTCTTTTTTATTCTTCTTGTGTAATTTTCCTGTTCAAGTATTTTTCTTTTTGTTTAATTTTATATAGCATGAGGTAAATGAGATGTAATATGCCTTACAATTAAACAAGAGTCAAATTTAATATCGATTAATTAACAGTGTTTAACTTATTTTCCAATATAAAAACAATTAAACTGAACTTCTTAATCCTTTTTTGTGTCCAGAAAGTCCAGTAATTCAAGAAAATAACCATCAAGAAATTACGTAACTTACACGAAATTCAGAGCTAGAAAAAAAATAATATAATTGACCCCTTGTTTATAACCTGAAATTTGGACCAGGTCATGCCCAAGCTAGTTGTGTTAACCATGCAAAGAGTAGGTGATTAATCCAACCACCAAAAAAGGAAACTTGAAGTTTTTGTGGCAAAGGGCTTTGAGGGCGGCGAGAGTGAGAATTGAGAGTGGTGTTTATTTTAATTTAGGGTTAAAGAACTTGAGATCAGTTCTAAAGTTTTTGAACAAAAACTGAACTTAATTTTTCAACCATTAGTCAACTAAGAATATCCACAAGTTTTGCAAAACTATATATGTCGATTTCAAATTTCAAATCGATTTTCATGAATATTTTTTGTGGATATTTCATAATTCACAAGCAAATCAATTATATATATATATATAGATATATATATATATATATATATATATATATATATATATATATCTTTTCTTACTTCAAATTAGTTTTTTTTTAGTGTTTTTATATTATTTTGATATGTTGATGTTAAAAATAAATTTTAAAAAATAAAAAATATATTTTTTAAATATTTTTTTATATAAAAAATATTTTAAAAAATAATCGTTATTACATTATCAAACAGACACCTTTCTACTTATTATTGGTTATTTCAAATTGTAGATAAACATATCAAGGTGTCCTTCTCATTTGTAAGTCACGTATAATATTATGTGTAAATATCCATATGATTTTGCTGTAAGAAAATGACATAAACTTAGGACTGAAGGTAGATTATTCAGCGTTATCAAAAGAAAGAATAATAAAAAATTCTTATCACGTTTGATGTATTATAATTTTACTCTTAAGTTTAAAAGAATTTACCTCTTTTATTATAATTTTATGGCTAAGAGTTTAGAATCGATTACTTAAGCATATATTTTATAAATCATGTGTTATATAATATCATAAGAACCATAAAAAATTGATAGTTCTTTTTTTATTTTTGACATTTTCTTAACGAGATATTTTATTTTATTTTGATTGATTACATCCTTCTACTCAAGAAGTTTTGCTTAATATCATCCGGCTTTTTTCTTATTTGATAGAAACCAAGTGGGTATTTTCAATGATATTTTGATATAGATATAAATTAAAATATTTGATTTTATATTATAAATGGTCCTTTGATTTTTTTATTATATGGCATTTAATTTTTTTTATAAAAAGAGTAATAATTAAAATTTATAATGTAATTTTATATCCCAAATATTAAAGTCTACAGCTAAATCCTAGCACTTTAAATATAAAGTGAACAGAATGATTAGTGAAGAATTTTTGATATTTTGATCGAACCCTAACGAATCATCATAAATTAGTTATGATATCCATTTTACATTTTAAAACATGAGAAAAATGCAATTTTTTGTTTTTTGTTTTTTTTTTTAATTATTCTTGAAAACAAAATTTAGGATTCGGTTGTATGTATGAAAACAAAATATATTTTTTTAAAAAAGGAAATTTAAAATTTTTGAGATTTGTTTTTTAATTTTCAAATTTTTTAAGAAATGTTTCGTAGAAAACTAGGTATTTTAATACCGGATTTGTATCTTATAGTATAAATGTACAACCTAATATTATGCAAAATTGATAGAAAAACATGCGAGAAAATCACAAATTTTTTTAAATGAGTTTTGAAATTTTTTGGAAATTCTTTTCATTATTTTAATTATTATTATAATATTATTATATTATTATTAAATATATTGGGCTAGGCTAGACCCAGCCGGGTCAAATTGGGCCAACTAGCGGCCCAACAAATTTGACCACTCTCTTTTTTTAGGGCTGGGCTAGACCAGCCTATTTATCTAGGATGGGTCAAAACAAGTCCAGTCTAGTTTGTATTTGCTGGAAAAAAAAACCAGCAGTTGCAAGATGTGAATTATTTCACGTCCTGTTTGAAACGAGAAAGAGAGAAAAAGAATAAGGAGCTCACCTAATGCAGGGGTCGCGACTGTCGTCACTAGTCTGGCTAAGAACGGTGGAAGGCTGGTGGCTTAAGGTGGTGTTGAGGTGGTGGTTGGGTTCTTGTGGTATATAAGAAGAAGAAAAGATTGGCGGCAGTGGTTTCTATCGCTGGCGAGGAGAAGGGTTGATGGATGAGGGTTGTGTTGTAGTTATTTATGACAGTGCTGAGGTAGTGATGGCTGGAAACATTATGAAGAGAGAGAAAGAAGAGAGAGAATTGTCGACTGGAAGAAAAATAAGCTAGGGAGGGAGGCTGGTGTTTTTGTCAACTTTGCACCCGATTTGTTCTTCATTCTCAGGCTATGGAATCCATCCCTATTTATAGAGGTGGAAGAGGAACATTTTGTCTTTAATGGTGTCAAATCTTGACCCTTTATTTAGTTGGGAAGGATCCCCACCATTAGCTCAAAATAGCAATCATGAACTGTTAAGTTTGGTAGTTGAAGGCTGTCTGAGTTGGCCTCTTTAGGCCGGCGCCACACCTGTTATGGTGTCAATCAGTAAGAAAGGACCACACTAGGTGTAGTCAAATGTTAGACCATCATTTGCGTGTATGTTTTGTTAAATTTGGTGAAGAGTTGAGGCATTAAATGTTTTGAAAAGGAGACCACCCGAGCAGCTTTCGAGTGAAACCAATGATGAAGAAGATGAACAATCCAGACGACGAGTTGTATGGTCTGTCTTTTTTTTGTTTTTACTATATGGTCAAAACGTGTTTTTCATTTAAATGATAGGACATCATTTTGGCTTTTAGAGTTTTAATTTAGGGATTTGATAAAAGTTTAATTTGGTCCCCCGACTTTTAATTTCTTTAAACTGCACTGCTAATTGACCCTAAAATTTAAATTCTATGCAATTTTTTCTTTGTCGAACTTCAATGTTAGCCTTGAATTTTAGCCCCTTTTTCATTATGGTCCTTGATTTCAGATTTATGCAACTTGACTCTCAATTGACTACTAAACTTTCAATTCTCTTCAATTTCACCCTTGATTTCAATCAATTGGGTTCCTATAGTTCGGTGTCTTTTGTAAAATGGTCATTGGCTGCAAATTTCTTCAATTTAGACCTTAATTGAACCTAATCTTTTAATTTTCTTGTAATTTTACCCATTATTTGAATCAATTGTCTTGGTAAAAATTAAATTTGGTTTTCTAAAATTTCAATCTTCTTAATTAAGCCCAAATTAGGCTCCCAAACTTGGATTTTCACCAATTAATCCCCTAAAAAATTAATTTGACTCATTTAAAGTATAATTAGTCCTTGCACCTAATTAAATCATTTAATTGGACCCAAATTAATTCTTAAACATAATTAAAATTTAATTTGGCCCATGATTAAGTCAAATTAGCCTATTAAAAATCTAATTATGTCCTTAGGCTTAATTTTTATGCAGATTTGTCCGATAATGATTTAATTTGACCTTGAATCTGTATTGTCTCTTCAGTTTTGGGTAAAATGAGGTATAACTTGGCTCTCGATTCATTCAAAATTACAACTTGATCTTTCTCTATATTTGAAATCCTCCCAACTTATTTTTGTCAAAATGTCAGTCTTCTTGCTATTAATATTTATTTTTTGATTTTTTTTATTTTGAAAAAGAAGAAGATGAATTTGGGCAATAACCCAGAAATAGGTTATGATAATTTTCCTCTCTTTACAATGCTTACGATAGAAAGATCGTAAGAGACTTTAGATAGTAAGCTCTGTAAAGAAGAAAAAGGAATGAGAGATAAAGGATTCACCAGATCAAGAAATTCTCAATCCTTTTGAAATGTTTGAAGTTAGGGCTTAAAAGTGCACTTAGAGGAAAAATGGATAAGACTATAAAGTGCATTATCCGAAGGACGAGGGCTAAAAAGTGCACTTGAAGGAAAAGGAGATAGGGTTTGTAAAGAAAAGGATGATATTTGTGAAAAACTTTTTAAAGTGGTATGGTTGTACTAGGCAACCTGCCTATTGGTAGAATTCAAAAATTTTAAAATGATCAAATTGTCATAGATGACTTGCCCTCATGAAAAATACAATGGTTTTTCCAAAGTGTTCTCAATGTAATGGGCGACATGCTCAGGTGAAAAGTGCAAAGATTTTTCAAAGTGGTCTCATTGTAATAGGTAACCTAGCCCGGTGAAAAATGTAAAGATTTTTCAAAGTGATCTCATTGTAATGAGCAACCTACCCAGGTGGAAAATGTAAGATTTTCAAAGTGGTCTCATTGTGATGGCGACCTGTTTTAGTGGAAAAATACAAAAAAAAAAATAAAGTGGTCTTATTGTAATGGGTGACCTGCTTGGGAGGAAAATGCAAAGATTTTTCAAAATGGTCTCATTGTAATAGGTGACCTTCCAGGTAGAAAATACAAATATTTTCTAAAGTGGTCTTATTGTAATGGACGACTTGTCTATGTGTAAAATGCAATGATTTTTCATAGTGGTCTAACTATAATGGGTGACCTCCCAAATAAAAAATGTGACTTACCTAGCAAAAGGATTTAGTTAGAGATGTCTTCAAGAGACGATGGAATAAAGCTTAAAGGCACATTGTTTAGGAGATAAGAGCTTAAATAAGCACTCAAAGGGAAAAGAGATAACGCTCGAAAGGGGATGAGGACTCAAAGACGCACTCAAAAGGAGGCAGGGTTAAAAAACGCACTACCTAGGAGATAAGTGCTCAAAGGCACACTCAAAAGGATATAGGGCTAAAAAACATGCTACCCAAGAGATGAGGGCTTAAAGGCGTACTCGAAAGGAAAAAGATAGGGCTAGAACGTGCTTTTGAAGGAGAAGAAGATAGGGTTTGTAAAGAAAAAGATGATCTTTATGAAAGACTTTTTAAAGTGATATGATTGTACCAAGCAACCTGTCTATTGATAGAATTCAAAGCTTTTTAAATGATCAAATTGTCATAAATGACCTACCCAGATAAGAAATACAATGGTTTTTATAAAGTGATCTCATTATAATTGATGACCTATCTAAGTGGAAAATACGAAGATTTTTCAAAATGATCTTATTGTAATGGACGACTTGTCAAAGTGGAAAATGAAAAGATTTTTCAAAGTGGTCTCATTGTAATAGGTGACCTACCTAGGTGAAAATGCAGAGACTTTTCAAAGTTGTCTCATTGTAATGGGCAACCTGCCCAAGCGAAAAATGCAAGATTTTTAAAGTGGTCTCATTGTAATAACAACCTACCCAAGTGAAAATATACAAAGATTTTTCAAAGTGATCTTATGGTAATGGGCGACCTGCCCAGGTGAAAATTGCAATGATTTTTCAAAGTGATCTTATTGTAATGGGCAACCTACCCAAATGAAAAATACAACTTATTTGATGAAAGGATTTAGCTAGAGATATCTTAAAAGGATGACGGGATAGGACTCGAAGGCCCACTATCTAGAAGATGAGAGCTTAAAGGAGCACTAAAAAAAAATATGGGGCTCAAAAGCGCACTAAAAAAGAGAAAGATAGGGCTAGAAAGTGCACTATCTGAGTGATGAGTGCTCAAAGGTGCACTTGAAAGAGATTTGCTAGTGAGACACTAGTTTATCAAAGATTAAAGTATAATGCATTATGATTGATATACATGTATACTTACTTGAGAAATATAGGTCCTTTTCTTCAAAGAGTTTCCCTTTTTCTTAAAAGTTTGAGTCTTTGTAGTAAAATTCGATGGCTTTTTCGCTTTTACTTACTCAAATCACATCTTGTGATCTTAACCTCTAGAAAGGGCATGACATCAACAATCCTTTATCTCAAAGGTCGTCAGCTCTGCCCTATATTTTTTATTTTCTTTGAAAAGAAATCATAGAGTCAACTTTATTATGTGTTTTTTTATTACCCCCCAGTTTAATTATACCCCAAGCGTTCAATTTAGGTTTTCTTTTTTTAGGATAAGGCTATTTAAAAGAAGATTTGGTTATTTAGAAGGGTGTTTTCATGGAGAATTTCAAAGTTATTCCAAACATAGAAACCATTTTGATGTAAGTTTCAAGCAAACTTGTTTTGAAAAAATTTAAGTGATTCTTATAGGTAGGTTTGAAAGTCTTTGTTCTACCATGAAGTGATGTTTTGTTGGTCAGAATGGTTCAAGTTTTAATTTAGGGGTATCAGAGAACCAGTCTTCAAAACATTCATTTTAAAAAGATCTTGCTTCTCATGGGGAAACATTGCCTACCAATCAAGATTGCTCGTCTTTGATCAGAAAGGACTTGATTGAGCACATAACATAGGCTTTGGCTCTTAGTTATGAAGAAAAATGATATTTATGGGCTCAAAAGATGTTTAAGAGATTTCAAGACTAAAGATCGTTAGTGCTTGTTCCGTGACCTCTCTTGGTTCATGTATTTCTAGGCCCTACAAAATGGTCTATCGTTCCCCCCTTAATGTCAGGCTTGGGCTTTTCTTTTTGTTTTCTTTATTTGGTTGTAAGCATCATCATTTTAATTATTTTTATAGTATGCTTAAACATTTTGGATCCTTTAAATTCTTTCATGCCCCCCAGCCTTGTTTGAGCACTTTTAATCATTGAAGTATTTTTATATATTTCTCACTTTTGCCCCCTTGTAAGAGCTATGATCTTAGCCAAAGTTAATTTTCTCAAGAAAAGCATATTAAGCTCAAAAGGGGATTGCAAAAGATATATCTTATCCTTGTGAAAAGATTATCAAAAATGGTCTTTTCTCATTTCAAACGCATGCATTCTTAATTAATAAACTTTTATCTTTTTTCATGTGATCACGCGAAATGGTTTCTCATTATTCATTCAGCTAAAACTTAGCTTTAAAGTCATCTTATGTTATTGTTATTCTTCAAGCTTTTTAGGTGTATAATAATTTTTCTAAGATATAACTTAAATTTTCAAAACTCATCTATTAGAACAAACACTAATTTGATTTCTGTTTTTGCACTAAAACTTTGATTTTTCTAGAAACCTTTGAGAAAACATGAGATTGTGCATTGTTTTTTTAGGGAAAAGAAAACACACCAAGGAATTCTTGGTATAGTGGTTTTGTGAGTAAAGGGTGTGCTCGTGTAGGTTTGTTATTTGCATGAAATAATAACAAAAATAAACGCACAAGAAAACACATGATCTTATTTAAAAGAAAAGGCTTATTTGACAAAGAAAGTCTTGTGACATTATGGGTCAAGTTGTTGACAAGACTAAAACAGGTTGAAACATGACAAAATCAAATAATTTTACAGGCATGATCAAACAGAGGCAATTATTTTTTTCTAAACACAAAAGGAATAGTCTTTATTTTCCAACTCTGGTACGCTTCTCCTTCGGCCAGCCTCCTCACGAAAGCTCTTGCAGGAATCTCATCAATGATGTGGATAAAAAGTTGTGGTAGAACTTCGTCCTCTATTTTCATCATAGACACCCTTTTAAATTCGAGTCCTTCGAGAATCCCCTATGTCTTCTTCACACCTTGCTCTCACCATTAGTGCTTTTAGGTTTCCTAAGCTTTCCGCTTCTAGTGCATTTATCGATCCACTACTGAAAACATGATTGGGTAGGAGGTTCGTACTCATGTTTGGAGTTTCTTCGAATGTTATCCACTCAGCTTTAATTAATTGCAGAAGCTTCTTTTTAAATGCACTACAGGTATGAATGTTATGTCCTACAACACCAGTATGGTACTCGCAGGTGAGATTGAGTTTGTACCCGTTAGGGTAAGGTGATTGTAGAGGTGTGACTGGTTCTGGAGCTACATGCCCGATGCTTGATAACTTTCAGTACATCTCATTTAGGGATAACGATAATTGAGGTAGTTGTTCCTGGAATTTTTGAAAACTCTTAATTTGGATTTTGATTTAAGGAGTTTTCTAGCATGAAATAAAGTGTTGAAATTGATGTTGGCAATTTGGGGTGAAGAGGATGGAGTGTGGTAACTTTGGGAATTGGTTTTTCTTACCTTTGTAGTCACCTTAAACATGGTCGACCTTCTTTCATTTCCCTTCGAAGCCCTTTTTCTCCACAGGTGCATAGATTCTATCACTCTTTACTCTATATGCTCTGCCACTACCACAACATAAGTGAAGTGTTGCATCGAACTACAATTCACATGCTCATAATATGGTGTCTTGAGCGTGTTGGCAAATAAAGTAACCATTTCTTTATCCAAGAGTGGGGGATGCACCTATACAGCCAAATCTCTCTACCTTTAGGTGTGTTCCCTTATGCTTTTCTTGTCCTTTTTTTCCGGATTGGACAAGTTGGTCCTGTCAAGAGCAATGTCCATGTTATACTTGTATTGTTTAACGAAAGCATCTAACATATCTTTTTATCTATGGATCTTGGTGTCGTCTAGTCTCATGTACTAACTCAATATTGCCTCAAACTATACTGAAAAAAATGCATTAGTAGTTTCTCATCATTTACTACTTCTGTCATTTTATTGCAGTAGAATTTAAGATGGGTAATGGGGCATTGTGTTCCAGTTATATAATAAACTCTAAAACATGGAACTTCTTCAGTATAACCATATTCAGGACCAGACATATCTCTGTGACTTGTACTGGGTCGTACAAATGTACTTCATCGCCCTGATTTTATCTTCTAACGTTGTCATCTTATCTTGATCAATGTCATCAGATGACTTTGTCATATAAGACTCATTGGCGAATGCATCCACAACCATAAAGGCTTATACCAGTGCTATTAACTACACAAATGCTAGATTGTGTTAGGGCTCCTGACCATGTTCTCTCATTCTTTCTTCGAGGTTGAGTTGTTGTCGGGGTTTAAAGAAAGGTGGAAGGTCAATTGGAAAGACCTTTACTATATGCATTTCTAAATGTTTACTCAAGTAATCTAATGAAGCGAGCCATACTAGCCTTCAGAGACTCCAACTCTTCTTAGAAATGCACATCACGATGAGCACGCTTTTCATCTTCCATGTTTCTTACTCGGAGTCGGGTGTCGTAGACTTTATGGATTGAAGCTCTTTGGGGACCTATATTTCAACCTGATGCATGTATGTATGTTATTTACAATAAATGGATGTGTGCGTATAGAAGCACATTGGGTTTGGATTAGCCTTTTCAAAGAGTTTATCCATGGCTTTCTGTTGAATATAGGCAAAAGCCCATAATCTGATCATCTCAAACTCTTTTTAAGAAAGCCATGGTTTTAGCTCAAAAAAACCTTGCAGAGTTCAAGATTATTGATAACGTCTATCTTGATGCAAAATGAATTATTAGCGAGTTCACTCCCTAGAGACAGGTTCTATGCAATTATATTGAGGGTAGGCTTACTACTTAGTCTCAAAAGGGTCTAAGAGCTATCAAGTGACAACCTTTCATGAAGACAGTATAGGGTCTATAAGGAACAGTTGGGGCACTGTATACACGCCATTACCAAGTAAACGCTCAGTTCATAGATGGATATTTCACAAATTTAAACCTTGACTGAAAGTCATAAGACAGACCGATACTCCCGCCTAACCTAAAAATGGGTTTATTTGTAAAATGAGGGCATTAATCCATACCTGATGTACCTATGCATAAATAGAAAGTAAAAAATGCATGTTAAAGCAGTAAAAATATGAGCTAAAATTAAACAGACCAAAACAAATAGTCAAACAAGCAAAGCTTAGTCCAACCAGACAAGGTGTCCCTAATGAAGTTTCATCTTGTTGCGGGGCGACATCGACTAGTGGGTTAGCCTCCCAAGAGGTGTTGGAAAAGAAAAGGGTTTTGAGTATAATCATAAAGTTATAATTGTAAAGTTCAGGAGTCGCTACCTTGTATTGTGGTTACTAGGAAACCTATAGTCTTTGAGAGTTTGGATAAAGAACTAGTTGTGCAATGAGAAGATGCATCACCCCCAGTGCACCATACCTAAGAAAAACTACATTGTTGTATGATTGTTTTTCTAGGTTATGTTTCTATCCATTGGTCTTTTTCTAAGGACTAAGACAGATCTTTTTTTGTGAAAGAGTCTTTACTTTATTGAGTGAAATCCTAACCGTTCTAAAGTTCAAATTCTAGCATCGCATTTATTTTACGCTTTGTATCTTTAATATTTGAGAGTATACATTACATTGTAATTTTATACCCTATATATTAAAGTCTATAATTAAATCCTAGCACTTTAAATATAAAATGATTAGTGAAGGACTTTTGATATTTTGGTCGAAACTTAATGAATGATCATAAACTGGATATGATATTCATTTTACATTTTAAAACATGAGAAATATGCAATTTTTTATTTTTAAAAAAAAATGTGCTTGAAAAACTTTTAGAATTTGGTCGTATTCATGACAACAAAACTTTTTTTTTTGTTTTTCTTTTTGGAAAGAGGAAATTAATTTAAAAAATTTTGTAATATTTTTTTAATTTTCAATTTTTTTAAGAAACATTTCAAAGAAAATCAGGTATTTTAATACCTGATCTATATCTTACAATGTAAATATATAGTCCGATATTATGCAAAATTGATAGAAAACATGCGAGAAAATCACAAAAAAAATTTAAATGAGTTTTAAATTTTTTTGGAATTGTTTTTGTTTTTTAATTATTATAATTATATTATTATATTATTATTAAATATATTGGGTTGGGTCAGACCTAGACGGGTCAAGTTGGGCCGACTGGTGGCCCAACAAACCTAACCTCTCTCCTTTTTTTAGGGTTAGGCTGGACCCAACCCAGCTATCTGGGCCAGGCCACAACGGGTCCAGCCTAGTTTGCATCTGTTGATAGAAGCCAGCTCTTGCAGTACGTGAATTATTTCATGTCCTATATGGAGATGAGATGGGGGGAATTGAAGAAGGAGCTCACCTGGCGCAAGGGACACGACTGTCGTCACTAGTTGGCTGAGGACGATGGAAGTGTTGATGGCTCAAGGCAGTGTTGAGGTGGTGGTTAGGTTCTTATGGTACAGAGAGAAGAAGAAGTTTGTGGTGGAAAGGGAGAAGAAGGGATTGACAATGGTGTTTTCTATCGCCAACGAGGATAGGTTGATAAATAAAGGTTGTGTTGTGGTTATTCACGACGGTGCAGAGGTGGTGGCAGTTGAAAACACGGTGGAGAGAAAGAAAGAAGAAAGATCCAACAGCTAAAAGGGAAAAAAACCTAGGGAGGTTGGCTGGTTTTTTGTCAACTTTGCACACAATTATTTTTTCATTCTCAGGCCATGGAATCCAACCCTATTTATATGGGGTGGAAGAGGGATATTTTGTCTTTAATGGTGTCAAATCTTGGCCCTTAATTCAGCTGAAAAGGATCCTCACTGTTGGCTCAAAGTGACCATCATAAACTGTCAAGTTTGGCAATTAAAGGCTGCTTGAGTTGGTCTCTTTGAGCAGGTGTCATAGGCATTGTGGCACTATTTTGACTAGAAAACTTTGTTTTGATTGCTAGAATTTCTTTACTTATATTGTCTCCTCTTAGTCTTCTTAATGTTCTGGTAATACCTAAAAAAACAAGGAAAAGAAACTCACGATAAAGATCCCCTTAGATGTCTCCACATCAAGTAAATATAGGACTTAGAATCCTTGTGAAGGATGGACTCCAATTCTTCAATTAATCCAAACCACATTAGAAACCCTATAGCTCAATCCCATGAAAACAATTAGGGCTTAAATAATTCTTATTTAATCTCTCTTTTCTGTCCAAAATTAACCCATTACAGCTCTGGACTGATTGGACTGAAAATAGCCAAGAAAGAATACTTTGTCGACAAATCTGTCAAAAAAGTAACAGAAACTTAAAACAATTTAAATAATATGCTCCTGAACTTAGATTGACCTGTAAGTTTACCAGAACATATTTCCATGTGTCTAGTATCTCGCTATAAAATTCTAGTTCAATTTGATGAATAGCTTAAGAGATATGTTTGATCTCACAAAGCTGATTAGTTGGTATTTTAAGGCAAAATTCAGACCTAACTTGGTTTGTATCAATAAATGACTAGCATGCATAGGCATAACATCACACAACACCTCATTCTTATATTTTCCAACGGAAAAAAAAATCAAAACCTGTTTAGTAACTCTTACTTCATAACCATTTGACCATTGAAGTAACTTATTTTAACCTAAAAAAAAAACTATAAAAAAGCATTCTTAGAATCTCAATAAACCAATATATTAACCCAAAAAAAATCCTAAATTGGTCCAAGAATACAAAATCTAACCAAAGAATTTTCTTTCTCGAGCTCGATCTAGTTTTTTCAACAAGATAAAGTGTAAAAAACACTTTAATGGAACTACTCTCGTTGAATTGAACGCATTAATATCAAAAACAGTTTTCTATCATAGTAATGTAAACAACCATTTACTTTCTCTCTCCTCTTTTATTTTCCAACATTTCTTTCTCCTTTCTCAAACTCAAGGAATTAAACATGAACAAAACCATGTTTTTGGACCAGAATGTAAAAACCTAAAAAAAAAGAATCAAGCTTGAAAAATTAAAAAACTTCAGGGACCAAATGTTTTTCCGAAAAAGCTCTGTGACTAGTTAAAAAGGAGAAAATGGGCTGTAATTTTTTCTATTGTTAATTTTAATCTTTAAAGTTTCATCTTTTTAATTAATAAAATTAATTTATATCTTACCAAATCAAACACTAATTTAATGCCGGATCATATTATAAGCATATTGTAAACCCAAAATCTCATTTAACTTCATTTGTAAGTATAAATTTGAAGAAAAAAATTAATGAAAAAGTAAGAATTGTTTAGAAAAAAAGAAAAAGAAATTCGTTGCATTGTCACAGTAAATAATGCAATTTGAAAAGAATCTACAGTTAAATCAACAAACCTAATTAATAATATGGTGGGTTCAATCATTTATTTTTCATGTCTCTCTTTGTCGTTGTTCTTGAGCATCATTATCGGGCACCCTAGAAGGTTGTAACCATGACACACTGTTATAGTTGACAATAATGCATCAAATCTTGGCTCCAATTAATTGCGTAGGTTCTAGCTACTAGCTAGCCATTAATCATGCTTACATTATATCGAAATCCTTCTCTTTCAATCCACCAAACTTGAAACCAGTAAAGAAATTGATGGAGACTGAAGCCTCTTATCTAGCTATTGGTTGCTTTATGTACCAAAACATATAACAAGACCAATATTTAATTCCTTTAAGATCTAAGACTTCAGGC
>Ga0325411_1005444_pt1 | contig 14074 bp, 11 predicted proteins | sample PopdelMetagenome_13_FD_206181 | JGI IMG/M metagenome (GOLD analysis project Ga0325411, IMG submission 206181) | Populus deltoides microbial communities from Bellville, Georgia, United States - Xylem-PdIQD-R4 | ecosystem: Host-associated > Plants > Phyllosphere > Stem > Wood/Secondary xylem... | reverse complement strand
ACTAAACACTTTTCATAATCTCAAGTGGCAAACCACCACTAGTCACAGAACGTAAAATCTACCATCAATCGTTCGTTGTCAAACAAAGCCTCGACTTTATGTCAAGCACAACCACACGAACGAAACTGCAGCACATTTCCGGTCCCTATATTTTCACTCTAACATTTTCGTGGTTTACACGACAAAATATTAAACAACCCTTCATAGCCTGCCATGGTAAGCTATACTATTAGCTAGTAGCTAGGGAAGAAGAGTAGAGAAGCAGTTAATGATGTTTTCTGTACAGCCACACAAGTTGAATTTAAGATGTCTTGCTCCTCAAATGGGTTTCGGCCATCGCCATTAGAAGTGGTATAAATGAAAAGAATAAATCAAACAAAGACCTCCACAATCACCATGAACCAGTTTTTACAGACTTATGTGATCCGTGACCCTTAACTGACTGCCTATAAGAGCTGTGATGCTTATTAACTGACCTATGAGAATTGTGAAGCAAGAAAAACCTCTTCAACACTTTCATGACCACCACCAAGCCTGGTTTCCTTGGAGAAAAGATGGCGGTGGCGCCGTTATTAGGTTTGGACATTCTTAAAGCTTCAACACAGCCCACGCTAACCGTTTCAGAATCCAATCTTGAACTACTGTGACTTCTAGGCAATCTCTCTTCAGTATTGAAATCCTCCCATAACATGTCCATCTTCTCCTCCTTATCATTTCGATTACCATTTCTTCTCACCAGCTTGCCCAGCTCCTCTACGCTTGAAAAGCTCTTCCTTGGAGTTAAGTGATTGATGGGTTCGGTAGGAAAACAATCTTTATAGGATTCTTCTTCTTGATCACTCTCCTCTCCCTCTGTGCTGCTTTCTTTTGATGTTTCTTCATGGTAAGGATGATCAGGAGAGGCTGCGGGAGACAAGCACCATAGAGGTGGGGAATCGATGCTGCATGAGAAAGGGTCTGTGAAGATGGGGAAGGTGAAGTCCTCAGTGGTAGCCATAAGAGACGGTGTGGAATGTGGAAATGGTATTAGAGAGTGGGAGTTGGGGTAGGAAGTTTGGTAAGGGGTGGGATTTTTGTACACATTAGTTCAACCGCTTCAACAAGTTAACGTTGCTTTTGGTTTCTGGGTGAAGAGTCTAGCTTTTCGGGTCCCACTCAACGTTATGTTTCATGGTAGATTTGGCTCCTCAAGTGGACCATACCTTTGAGATATATATAAAATTAATTGATGATGTTGAAAAATAGAAAATGGGTGGTAATCTACTGGGGAAATATTTCTCGTAAATTTATGAACATGCCCTACATATCATAGGTGCAAATTTTGTTTATCGAGTCTGGATCTAACCGACAATCAATGTTTATAGTGAACAATGTTAACTTCACCATAAATTTATATATTATTTCTCTAAACCATTTATAATGATACCCCCCTTGCATTTGGTGTGAAGAAATCAAAGTTCTGCTGCCCCAGCTATGGTGGCAGGAACCTGACCAAGCAGCTCATGCATGCCTGATGAACATTATTTTCTTTGTTTATTCAATGATCTTGTACATCTTTTAAGAGCTACAAGTATCCATTGATTTTATGTTGATAATATTGTTAATGGGTTCTCAAATGCTGTCCCGGGAAAAGATCATGGAAGCATCCAAAAATTGCTGAGGACATCACATCTACCGCCGGATTGTTAGGAGGGATTGTCTTTTTTGGAGCTGGGTTTTCCACGTTTGTGGTGCTGACTCTAGAGCCTTGAAAGCGATGGCATGACAACATAGCATGTTTGGTAAATTTGCATTTGAAATCTATCACAGCACCACTAAGCAAGCAAGCCAAATATTATCTTTTGCCATGTAAATAGTTCATTTGACACAGCAAGCTGTACAAAAAGCCAAATATTCTACCACTTCTTCTATTTTAAACCTCAACTAAGTGCCTTAAAAGTCCACGATGAGCAAGTTTACTTTACTCCATCAGTAGTTGCATGACAACAAATGACAGTTGAATCATGAGCTAATCCTTTTTTGGTACAAATCATGAGCTAATCGAAGGCAGCATGGGCAATAATTTATGTGAAATATGTAACTTTTTAATACAAGCACTCTCTATCCTAAGTATACGTATACTATGATTAACCTTCAATTACTACTAGTATATTACCCGCGCTTCATGTCAACTCGAAGGTCACTATCTAGCATGAATCCCATGCGAAATAGTGTTAATAAAGCAGTCATTGCAGAGATCAGGTGGTATTGAAAAAAACAAAAGACGCGAAATATCAAGAATTCACTTGGTTAAAGTGTGAAATATACTCAAAATGGATGGGAATTAAAATTGGCAGGACTTCTCAAAATGTTACACCAGTACATTGCAACTACAAAATTAAGGAAAGAAATCGTGGTTTTACCTTAAACATGTTCCAGAATATCTCGTCCAATCTCTTCTCTGATATCATAGTTGTATACAAAATATCCAAGGTAAACTGCATTTCCTTGTAACTTGAAGGTAATGTTCAATATGAAGAACAAAGTGCTCAAAATTACAACCCCCAGGATGGGAAAGGAGGAAGGGGGAAGCTAAATGTCTACATGGCAGCAGCTGAGAGAGATCATGTCATTTTTATCCAAGAGAGAAGCCCTGCCATCCTTGTCCATTGTTTTCTCAAGGAATATAACGCACCAGCCAAGTGCGCTGATAATATACAGGTCTGTGGCTGAAAGTCTCATTATGCCTCAAATCAGCAAGCAAGATCTTGAATGACAGTAAAATAATGAACCAAAGAATACAGCTATTTTGGTCTCAGAGAGTCTAGTCGTCGAAGAGGGATTCCTTCGTGATCAAGGACACCATCTTCTTCTTCATGCTTAGGAAGGCGCAATGATAGAGATTGTGATGAGCCTATAAATGAAGTAGAGTTTATGTGGAGCTACAATCTTAAACTGGAGAAGATGATTAAACAATTGAGGAAAAGTACTGGAAACCCACCTTCAACCATGTCCTTCGTTTTATGAAGAAGAAAAGTCCCAGAAAGGATTGTCACAAATCCGCAAATTTCTGTAACAATTTGAGATGCGTTCTGTCCATCCCAATCCTGAATTTAAAAATGAATTTAATCAGCATACAGTGCAACAAATACCATAAAAACCATTAAAAGTTTAATACTTTAATTATTATAGTAATATTAATGACCCTGGACTACATACAAGAACTAAAATCTTCAGAAATAACCATCTAGTTTTCTTTCACCTTTACATCTCTTTTCTATAAATAAAAACTGTTTATTATTTACTGTATAAGAGAGAGAAGGAAAGTTCCAAATAGAAAGGGAATGGGAAAAAAAAAAACTCGAATTGATGTAACAACAATTTTTAACCTCCTTATCTAGAGAGGACAACATAAGAAATTGTATAGCTATACTGCAGCCATCCACGTAAATAAACTCAAAATCGATAGAAAATGAATTGTTTTGTTTGTATTTAGAAAGCATCAATGCAACCTATTTGTAGTAATCTTTCATTATCATTTGAAAAATGGTTCAGTTTCTACAGTCATCATAACTTAAAGTGGATTAGTTCTCCTAAATTCCATCTATCATGCACGCACACCCACACACTTATATTTCTATATATCAACACATACATATGTACCTCTGGATAAGAAAAAGGTTACCTTAAACATGATTACACTGGCCAAAATTGTTAATGTAGTAAACATCACATAGTATATGGGAGATACAACCACTGTGTTGAATGTATCAAGAGCCTGCAATTCAAAGTGATCAAAAAAAAAAATTATCTACCAAAAGCCATCCATAACTACAAGTCATTGCCCAGTTATCTTTCCAATGAAGAAAGTCAAACGAGGGATAATATGAAGTATTCCTTCAGAATTTTGCATAAAATGGCTAATCTCAGAATTCAAACTTGCAACCTATGGTTATGAGCCCATGGTCTTTGTCTTGCACCAAACAATAGACTCTTAATAAAAACTACATTCATGAAGAAGAAATAAAATAAATAAAAATAGAGGAGTTTCTATATTAATTTTCACACAATCAACATTTCAATGTAAGAGGTTTTTATTCTCTTAAATTACATGGGAGATGCTCCTAAGAAATGCCTTACCTTGTTTAAGTAATTGATTTGAGTGATTACACAGGCAAGGACAACCAAGGTAAATGTCCACGTTTGGGGGTATAGTAACTGATTCATTCCTGAGAACGTCAGCTTCAAAGCAATTCCAAGTGCTTTGACACTCATGACCTGTTACCAGCATGCAGGAAAGATAATTTTAACAATAGTGGAATTACACTTGTACATATGTGCACACAAATGAATGAATAAATGAATAGATAGATGTATCAAAGTTCATGAAAAGTCAGATTCAGACTAGGATAACAACTGACACATACCGATAGTGAGCCCATAAGCGAACAAACTGAAATATAGACCATAACATGAGTCTGCCCATAGTGGGGTATAACACGGATGATAATTACTATAACTGCTGTTATGACAATAGCAGCATACAAGAGAAAAGCTGCAGGAGATATCACAACGCAAGAATTACAACATTATGAGACAAATGTGGGGGGGGGGGGGGAATACAGCATCAAGAATTTATAAGTCATCTTACTACTTTTTTTTTATTCCTCAGAGAAATATATACCTGGCTCTGTTGCAAGGTCCCACACTTCCTTCACAGACTCAATCTCACGTTCTTGAGGTGCATGGAGAACAATTGATGTTGAACCCACGACACAAAGAACACAACCGAGAACCCCAAAAATGTGTAACTTTTCCTGTAACATAACATGTGCAAGAACAGCACTGCAAGACAAAAATGGAAGTTAGCATTATAAAATAATCCAATATATGAAAGACACAAGTGAATATTCTCTTGCCTGATAATGATACTGAGTGCGCCAAGAGGAGTGACTAGAATAGCTGGTGCAAATGCATAGGCTGCAAAATTAGCGATTTCCCCAACAATCACTGCCACAATGACAATTATCCATCTTAGAATGCATACAATGTGAACTGCACTCAAACTTCCAACACGCTTCATAATGTTAAACAAACAAGAGTAACTTACATCGAAAGAGAAAAAACAAATACCATTAAAAAAAAAAGAGATCCAAACCACAGAATTGGAAAAGGTGCAAGATATATGAAACAAAAAGTTAACATAATTCTTTGAGGTATATGTGAAAGACTATGCACTTCTGGCATACTTGGAGATCATTAGCTAATCAGAAGAATATATTAAATTTATACAGACTATTTATTTTGTTGTGAAAAAATATGGACCATTTATCTAAATAGTAAAAAAATTAGACTATTTATTTTGTACCACACAATGCATGGACAATGATATCAAATGTAATCATTTCTACGAATTATCAGCCATAGAAAATAAGGACACCTACTTGTTATCATGCCAATCCACCAGAGAGGTTCATAGAGGTAAGCATAACCCCCAGCACCTACAAAAAAAGGTCTGCAAATTCAGACAAGGTACAAGCATAAAATTTTATTATCAGACATAAATCAAGCCATTAATACAACTGCAAAAAATATAATAATAAAAAAAATATTAGCGTTTTAAGCATGTGTTGAGTATTAAACTCAATAAATTCCACATTCCACAAGTTGTGCTCCCACTTCTATATTTAGAGAGGGGGGGGGGATAAGATATCTGAATAAATTACAATTTCATAAATTGTAAATTGTATAAAAGTTAAATTTTTAATTTTATCTATTCTTCTTATACATTGTAAATCACACCATCACTTAATAGAATGCATAGTCCTAAAGAACCATAATGAGTACAAATCATTCATGGACAAGGCATTGAGAGCTGAATGATATTCTGCAAGCCTAAAGACAAAATTGTGCAACTCTTTTTTTCATTCATATGACACCAAACAATTATTTGGAAGAAAAATGATCCACAAACAAACAAATAAATCTTACAAAGACTTCATACAAAGTGGTGTGGAAATTGATAAGTTGTGTTATATGGTCGCGGTAACACTAAATGATCTGTCAAATTTGAAAAATAAACTTTTCCATCCGTTGATATTAGGTATTTGTAAATATTTGTTTGTATAGCATTACTCTGTACAAGTGCATAGCATAAAAGAACCAGACCAACAATTTAGCATCAACAAGATAATTCTTTAAAGAGAACTCAAAAGTACTACTTCAGAATCTAAGAAGTCCACAAATTGAAACTATCCATGCAATCCAAAGAAGTCCTTGATCTGTCAAAAGAAAGCAACAGCTTTGGAAAGCTACTTTATCCTTCCAGATACTCTCACATTTCACATCAGCCTTCTTGAAAGAGTGGACTCCAACATCCTACAACTATCCAATAAATAAGCTTAGGTTTTGGCAATAGTCAGATCAAAAGGTTTACGAAAATGCACAAACCCAGATGTCTTCACCAACTTAGTACATATGATGCATTCAAGAGTCGGAAGTGTATAGAATCTGAAAAAAATCCTGAAAAGAACTCAAAACAGAAACTTTGCAGTTCTCAAATCATACGAGGGAGTAAATGGATGATTACTTGGAACAACCCCCCTCCAAATGTCCATCTCTCCCCAAGTAGACCACATAAATTACAACGGAATCAAACTAAACAGGTTCTAAAGGCAATGTTGCTGGAGACAGCAAAGAAACCCCAAATAGTGAAAAGAATTAGTGAGCACAGGTCCGATGCTAGCAGCAAGGTGGTGAACTATGATCAACTGATTAGCCATGGTTTTTAATAGTGCATCCACAACACCATTAAATTCTATTGATTCTAGCAATAAACGTAACAAAACATAAACAAGCCTCCATCAAACATCATCAAGAATCCTATCTACAAAAATAACAAAAACTTAACCCACCTTGAAGTTTAAACCCCCCCCCCCCCCGGCAAAAAAAAAAAAACCCTCAAGCCACCTGAATTCAATCAATTCCTATCACAATGCTTATAACACCTGCAATGAAGCATATAAAACAATGTCCACTCAAGACAAAATCCCCGTTTGGAAAAATCCAAAACCATACCACCGAAGACCATATTGAAAAGGAGCAACCCAAACCAAACCGAAAACTAGCGCCAATTCCAACACAAAATCACAATTATACAAAAACCCACCAAAGCGAACAAATAACCAGTGAAACCACACAAAAATGCAATCCATTTCAAGGCCAAAAAAACAAAAACCCAACTAAAATAACAACAAAAGACGAAACTTTACCTGCCCTCAGACCAGAAGCACCAGCTTTCTTCAACCCTTTTTTCTTAACAATAAAACTGGCTCCTATAAAGAAACTTGAAGACAATGCCAACACCAATCCCTTTATGTTATCTGTTGATATTCCTTTATCTGCTTCAGCCATAACTTTACAATCCCTTCACCACCACAATCACAACAACAACAACAACAGTGTCTCACCTCAAAATGCAATATTTCCATTCCACATCATTCATCAAGTCTTCTTTTTCATCTTATCGGTATCAGAATCAGATTGTTTAGCGCAAATGTCAGGCAGACAGAGAGTGTTGGGATTTGTGTGTATAATGTGAGTACGGTGTTTGTTTTTTTGTGTAGTTAAGGATTTAGATCGATCTGGCAGGCTTCGTTCTTGTTGGACAAGAGACAGAGAGGCTGCGACAAAAACTCAGCTTTCTTTACTTTTCTTTTTTCGTCAAAAAAATATTTTTGTTGTTTATTATCCTATGGACGACGACGCTTCAATACAAATAACGCTCGACCCGTCGTTCGTACACTGTAGTCTCCGCCTGACAACTATTACAGTGTGTCAGTTGCTTATCAGTCAACGATAACGAGGGTCAATGCAGTCCATGCATCAAAAAGTTTAGCTTCTTTTAAATTAATTTTTTATTATTTTAATGTGAGAATTTTTAAATAATAAAAAATTATTATTTTAATACATTTTCAAGTAAAATATACTTTAAAAAATAACAACAATCACACCTATAAATAATATAAAATACTTTTTAAAAATATAACTTATTTAAAAATATATTAAAATATTTTTTTTTAGATTTTTTTATTTTTAATATATCATATCAAAACTAGATATAATAGTGCAACTTTTATAATTTGTTTTAGGGTTATGCTATTTTAAGTAGGGTAATTGATTGAATTGCATTGCTAGGAGTGACACAACTTTTTAAATTGAACTTTTTCACTTATTTTTTTTCCAACTTTGCTAGTTGCAAATTATTTTAGTCATTTATGCTATTAAAAAAAATAATATTAACCTAGTTTGGGAATATAAAAAAGTATAAGGATGAAAATTTAAAAATGTAAAACTAATTAAAAATAGATTTTTTGTTTATTGTTATTATTAGTCAATTTACTCAACCAAAATAACTCATAATAACTTCACTATTTATATGAACAGTGAGGTTGTTGACTTTTATTATATCTTCAAACTTTTTTCTTTCAATCAAATCCTTTTATGACCTAATTCAATGAAACGAGGTTTACAATTATAGTAAAAATACTAAATTAAAAGATAAATGATTGAATTGTAAATATAAAGAAAATTAACCTACTATATTAAAACAACTAATAGCAACTTCACTATTCATAAACTTATTTTTTTTTCTTTTAATTGAATCATTTTATGACCTAATTAGATGAGATTAGGTTTGCAGTTATGGTAAAAATATCAAATTAAAAGATAGAGGATTGAATTGTAAAATACAGAAAAAATTAACCTACTATACTTGTAAATTCTTATCCTAGAAATTGGTAAATCAATGTTAAATTCGATAATTTTAATTGAAAATGATATATTAGGAGGAAAATTGTTGTGATTTTGGATGGACATCACTAGTAGATTAACTTAGATTTTGGATGAGATAAAGTAATAAATTCGTGTGTGAAATGCCAGTTCAATGACGAATCACGTAAATTCTCCAATCGAGTAAAATAAATTTTTTAAAATTTATTATTATTATTATTATTATTATTATTATTATTATTATTATTGATGGAAGTCCCTAATGAATTTGTTTGAAAACCTTGATCATTTAAGTAAATAAAAGAGTACACAAATTTGAATTTTTGGTGTAAATCGCCTACTATTTATTTTTACGATATCAAGAATAACTATCAATCCAACTGTCGGATTAAGATGAAATTTTACAACAAATCTCTTGACATATTTTCTTTATCTTCAGTTAAAATCTCAAGGCAATCAAAGATCGGGAAGGCATTTTGAAAGTGACAATGATTTGATACAAATACAAGAAAGAAACTCATTAATGATATTGTTGTAATTTTATCCAAATTCTTCTCATCTCTATTGTTTCAACAAATTGCCCTTAAACAGAAGAAAGTCAAGAAGAGAGGGATCAAAAACTTAACAAAATGAGGGGATTGGGGAGATGATTGTGAGCTTGATGAACTGAGGGAAAGCTTGAATTTAGTTTGAGGAAGAGTTTTGAGAGAAGCTAGAGCGAAATGGAATCAGAACAACACTATTGCGAAGTTTATCCCTCTACTGTCCACCATCAGATTGATCTTACTTACCATTCTCCACAATTTGACCGTTGGGTATTCCTATATCAGATTACATTTAGAAGTTACGGTCAATGAAATGAAATTGTACAAAGTTGTGATTTCTTGTTCAAAATAGCCAACTTCACCACCGTGTTTCTCCTATTTCCACCATTGGATTGCCATTATATTTTGAATAAAGGTTCAAAAGATTTGGTTATTGCTTATGAACGGTGGAGATTTGAAACAAAGCCACCGGGAAGAATGTTTTCATCTTTAACAGAAAAGTTCTAGAAAATCTTGATTGCAGGTCAATTTGGTATAAAGTCAATCTTGTCTAATTTAGCCATTGGAGAATTCTAGGTTTTGGATGTATTGTGCATGACTCCAAGGTCTATATTGTGATCGTTAGGTGTGAAAATATAATCTATGGTTAATGACTTATTGTTTTTTGAATCTGCTTCAAGTTTTTGCAAATTTTAGGAAACTTGATTAAATACATGTTTTAATAATTAATTGAAATTAGAATTGTGTGAGTGTTAGGTTTTATGAAAGATATGGTGATAGAATATGTACTTGTTGTTAATAATGTTATAGATTGTGTTGAAACATGTTTCATGATTTGGATTGAGTTAAATTATGAAGAAAATTTAAAAAGAAACCATAAAAATGGCACCTAAAGGATTTAACCAAGTAGTGAAGAAACTAGATTTGGTTTGTGTTAATGGAATATTATATTCTAATACATGGATTTTAAAAAGTGTGTTAAATGAGTTTTGTTTTAAAATTTCAAATAAGAATTTAAAAAGTTGAGAACTCATATGTGATCGAAATGTCCATAAATATAAAAATAGAATTTGTTTGATGTTTTTTTTGCTTGGAGTGTGCTAGAATCAACATAGGAATGTTGGAAAACTATGTATGGATAAGAATTAGAAGAAGATAAATTTAAAGAGATGAAATCCTTTGTTGGCCGAAACATTCCTTTAATGAAAGGAGTGAAATTTTTTGATAATATTGTTTGTAATTGTATTAGAATTTATGTAAGGATGTTGAAGAAGTATAGGCAAATAAAATTTATCTTAGAAAGATGAAAAAACATTTCAATATGTGAGGGCAAACCCATGTTGCTGAAATGGATGGTTAGAAAAACAATTGATATGTGCTTGTGTAATAAATCAATTTTTGAATTTTTTAAAAAATAATAAAAAATATGTCGCACCCGACATTGCGGTGGCCTTAAAATTTTTCCTTGAATTATGGAAAAAAAATAAATTTATGGCATCTTGTTCTTTTAGGAAAAAGATCTTGTTTAAGGAGTTACCACCTAATATTATGATCACTAGGAACCCTAACTGGTCAACAGAGATTCTATGGTTCGGGACTAGTTACGTCAAAGGAAAGATATTATAACCCCTTGAACATCCTGCCTGAGGCAGACTGTATTGCTGGTTTTGTCTTAAATTGCTAAACATTTATTCGCTTATGCTATGATGATTTGTTTATAATATTCCTGACTCTGGCGCCAGTGAGTATTCGACTTCGGATACTTCCAACTCTGGCGTTGATAAGTATTACGTAACCCAAAACAAAAATGAATAGTGTTGCTAACTTTAGCTCTTTAAATAAACCAATAAAAATAAATTTAAATATATGCATTCATATTTTTTATTTTTTGGGTTGGGCCAAGCTTAGCTCACATGGGCTAGGCTTGACCCAGCAGGCCCGGCCCGGTCACTAGCCTAAGCCAGTGACCTGGCTAGGCTGGGCAACACTCATGCGCTAACACACGCGTGTTGCTACGCTATGCAAGTGAATTAAAATTCACTTGGACAATGCAAATGCTAATCAAATGAAATAAAGCAAGAAGAAAAGGTTATTGACCTGGTCTGCTAAGCGCCTTTCTCCTTCGCCTTTCTTCATTCTTGTTATTCTGCGAATTCGTTCTTCTCTTTTTGTTCTGTCTGTGTTTGCTTGTTCCTCTGTCTCGTTTGCTTCTCTCCCTCTCTGCCAGTTCACTCCCTCCTACTCTTGGTTTTTTTTTTGCTTTTGTTCTCTGGTTCCGCGGTTCCTTTCTCTGGCTATCTATCCTATTGTCCCGTTTCTTTGAGATGAAGGAATGAAGACGATGGTGATGCTGGGTGTTAATGGTATTTTTCTGTGTGGTTCTTCTTTTTTTGTTTGTTTTTTTTTCTTGCTCTCCCCTGGGTTTCGACTTTTGTTTTCTTTTTCCCCTCCCTCGGTTCAGCTCTCTCTTTTTTTCCAGTTCTTCCCCCTGGCTTTTTTTCGTGTTTCCCCCTCTTGCGCTCTCTCATCTTATTTGGCTTTATAGCCAGAGAATGCCAAGCATCCTTGCGATTGAAACGACTTTGAGCCTTTACTCCAGAAATGGTTGTTGAGGAAGAAGGCGATGAATCATTTCTCAAAACGAACCGTTTGTGTGATGGGAATAGCCATTTTCAATCTAGTCACTGAAGTTCTGAAATCATGTAATCAAACCCCTGGGTAAATTGTAATTGAACCCTTGCATTTTGGCGCATTTTACAAGTTAGTCCTTGGACTTTAATTTGTTGCATTTTTGCCCCTAATTAACCCCAAACTTTGGTATTTTTTCAATTAAATCCATAATTTCATTAATTAAATTAATTTCAAGTTCAATTAAGTCTCAAAACTTATCAATTTTTCAATTAAACCCTTGATTTGATTAATTAAATTAGTCAAGAGTATAATAAAATCTTTAAACTTCCAATCATGTTGTCCTTAACCCAAATTTTAATTTATTCTTCATTTATTTCATTTTTACTTGTTTTTCATCATTATTTTTTCATCATTTTTTTTTATCATTTTTAGTAAATAAAATAACAATAAAAATAAAAATAAAAAGATAAAAAATTGGGTTATGACAAAATGAATGAATAAAGTTTAATTTGAGAATTGGGTCAAGATAACACAAATTGAAAGTTTGAAGATTAATAAGGATAAAATTATAAATTTAAAAGTCAATTTGGTCAAAAAAAATTGGATGAATTGATAAGTTTCGAGACTGAATTAAACTTGGAATTAGTTTAATTAATAAAATTAGGGGCTTAATTGAAAAAATACCATAGTTTGAGGTTGATTTGGGTCGAAATTAAAAGAAATTAAAGTTCAAGGACCAAAGTGAATAGGTGGTGATACCATAGGGGTTTAATTGATTTTTCCAAGGGTAATTTTGAAAGAATTAAAAGTTGAAGAGCCAATTAAGGACTGAATTGATTAAATTGGCAACCAAGGACTGTTATGTAAATGGCGTTGAAATTAAGGAGTTCAATTGCAATTAATCCAAGGGCAAAATTAATAAAAAAAGAGAGATTTTCCTGGAATAGGGGTCCAATTGCTAAATGTCAGAAATTCAGGGAGGCAAATTAAAAATAACCATTTCAGTCAAAAAACGGCGCCGTTTCGAAAACCACTGTTTGTGAACACCTTCTTCATCTCACCGATTCAGCAGGAAGAAAAAACGGTTCCAAATCATGGATCACGTCTCTACCAGCTGCCCACGATGCATCTCCAAATGTCGTTACCATTAGACCTGCAACAACGGTCCTGCAAAGGTCGCCTCATTATCTTGAGGCACGAACGCATGGCATTCTCTGGCTTTATAAAAGCCAGAGAAAGGCCACAAAGAAGGGGGGGGGAGGCGAAGAGAACACGAGGCCACAAGAAGCACAGGACACACAGAACAAAAGACAGAAAAAAGGAAAAACAAAGGGACGAACGAACAGAGAAAAACCAACAAAAACACAGACGCAAGAACAGAGAGAAACACGGGGGGAAGACAAAAAGGAGAAAAATACAGAGAGAGAACAGACGCACAGAGGACGAACAGAGAAAAACACAAGGCAACAGAAAAGACACAGAGGACAAACAAAAATAGACACAGACACAGAACGAGCAAACACAAGAAACACGGAAAAACAGAGAACGAAAAAAACACACAGACAGAAATGCAGAGACGAAGAAAGAACGAAAACAGAGAGAGAAGACAGAGAGAAACCAGAGAGAAGGACGACCGGAGAGAAACGAAAACAGAAGCAGAAGGGAAGAAAGAAGCGTTGCCCAACCAGTGCACCAATCACCCTCAACTTCGTCTTCGTCTTCAGGCGTAGCAGACCAGGTAAGTCTCTCCTCTTCTCTTCCCTCGCTTTGCAAGTTCAATTCATTTGATACTGTGTGCGTGAATTATTCAAGTGTCTCAACGAATATTTTAGTGATATGTTCATTAAATAATAAGATGGACACTAAAATCTTATAAGAAAATTTATTAAAATTATGAACTTGAGCATGTTTTTTTTTTTGCAATGATTGAGTGAAGGCATGCTTATGCCAGAACCTGCTCCATAAGACCCATATTAAGGCATGCTCATATTAGAACCTAGCATCAAGGATCCTTTATTATATTCATTGGACTTATTTTATAGGTGCTTATGATCTCCAACATTATCAAGTTCAATAATACATCTTCAACCTTTCAACTCAGTTATTAATCTTTAAAATACCTAAATCTA
>Ga0325411_1005442_pt1 | contig 14079 bp, 6 predicted proteins | sample PopdelMetagenome_13_FD_206181 | JGI IMG/M metagenome (GOLD analysis project Ga0325411, IMG submission 206181) | Populus deltoides microbial communities from Bellville, Georgia, United States - Xylem-PdIQD-R4 | ecosystem: Host-associated > Plants > Phyllosphere > Stem > Wood/Secondary xylem... | reverse complement strand
GTAAGCTATTTCGTAAATCACAAGGTTCTTGTGTTTTGATGGGAAAAGCTGAAAATTGAAATTGATGCGAGAAAGATCAACAAACAAGTTTGAAAACCTGGGCCAGGGAACCCAAATCGGCAAGTGTTGGGAGTTAATGGGCTTCGAAATCTGGCTTATGAAGTCACCTAGTTGATGCTTCAGCTCAGGAACTTGAGCAAACAGGAGATTTCATAACGGACTTCTGTCAGCAAGGATTTTCCCTGTGCCTTTCTGTGCAAGGAAAACGCAGCTTCGGCCGTCGAGAGCTTCTCACTGTGTATTTTTCCCCACTTTTTAATTCTTCCATTATCATAACACATTCAGGTTTAAGTTCGGATACTCTTGACTTGGCCAAATATACAAGCGCAGATAGGTCAGTTTAGGTTGTAGCTTGTAGTGGGTGTCTTTTATGAAATATGTCACTCTGATCTCGGAAAATGTCATAATTCAATATTCTATTAGTCGTGAATTAATTCCCTCTTGAGCACAGATAGATCAATGCCTATATTTTCTGCCTCCATGATAGTTAATAACTACAAGTGTAATCTTATTAGTTATTCTTTAGAATAAAATGATTTATTTTTCTAAAAAAAATAAATAAATACAATAAGGAGAGAAAAAATGAAATTTATTATCCACTAAAAGTGAAAAAAATATTCATTCAAGATTTCTCTCTCGTAATATATTTCTCTAATTTTTAAAATAATTCAAAAAAATAACCAATAAAACACCATTAAAACCATCTTATGGTTGTATGATTAGGTCCTAAACCAACCAAGTATTAAAACCATCTTATCTTTCTGTTGTGTTTGCCCCCTAGTGGAAGGACTTGGTTTTTTTTTCCATCTTGATCAATCACTATATACTTCCAGGTGAAAATTACAATTTAAACATTTATTAATAAAATTATGCATAAAAAGAATATTTTAAATGAAATAAAAAAATAAACTTCAACATCCACTTTTCATCGATGAGAAAATTAAACTCAATATAAAATGTGAATGATATTTTTTATTAATTGTTTATAATATCTTTTCATAACTTGGAAAAAGTTTTAAAATAGCCCTTTTACTATTCTTATGTGCAAAAAATATATATTATATAAATGAACAACTATATTACTAATATTTAGAATCAAATTATCAGATTTATAATTAAGTCAAATAGATTATATTTTTTCACATCAGAAATAAAACTACTCGAACAGTTTCGAGAAAAAGAGATTAATACAATATTGTGTTTTTAAAGAAAAACAAAAAAAAAAGAAAAAAAATATTGTTGAAGAAATAGTTGTGAGAAATGTGGACTCGTTTTTTTTAAAAAAAGAAGAAGATACAATAGATAAAGGGTTGAATTTTGTAGTGAATTAGAGAGTTTTCAATATTTCTAGCAGGGCCAAGTTAGTAAAAACTAATCAAGAAATCAATTATGATCAACCTATTCATGATCTTGACATTGGTGTCTTGATACATGTTTATCAGTGCTCGGATTTTAAATTTAAAAAGAAAAAAAAAACTTAGTTTATGGACTGAGTTGTCAAAATTATTATAGAGATTGTTTTGAAATCCAGCATCATAGCCTTTAGGCTGAAGTGTAATAATGAATGAGACAAAATAGGCTAAAGGACAAAAACATTCTACTGTGCCATGAGACTATGAGACTGTGTGAGTATCATCGGTCCTTTTTATCAAACCGACCAAAACGAAATCAATTTGTCAAAACCATACATATTAAAGTCACCACCAAGGAATTTCCCGGTTATAGAACGAAAAGAACAATGATCTTCAACCAATTTTTCAGTATATTTGCTTCTAATACTGAAAGCAGCTTCTCAACCTGGGCCAAATTAAACTCCAACTGCCATTTTTTCCACCAATCCGTATCTGGGTTCCTTGAAATTTGCCTTCTCGCTAAGCTCTTGAAATTCATCCGCAAGATTTTGTAGCCTTGCTACAAACTCTATCAGCAATGATGCAAATGTTGCCAAGGACAAGGAGCTGGCACTCTCGTATACTTTCGATTCTTGTTCAACGATCATGGAACCACCTGTAAATGAGAGACGGGGCCACGATACTGGCTGATTGAACACGCTATCCGAGGCTTTCAATTCTGGCATGGAAGGACTGGTGCTTATATTTTGATTCTTAACATCCCATGTTTCGCTAAGGTAGCTAATTAGTTTACTTTCGTCTTCCAAGAGGTTCTGCGGATCTTCAAATTCCTTGGCTGGTCTTCCAGCTGCCCAGCTTTCTGAATTGACCAGTAGGTAGGAATTTTGATCTATCTTCATTTGCAGCTCTTCTGCTGCCCCGTGCACTTCTAGCAGCACGTCTACTCCGGGACCTAACTTTTCCATCTTTTCTACTTTTTTTCCAAGTTCACGCAACACTTTCGCTCCTTCATTGCCAACTCTTTGAAGCTCACTACTGAAAACTTGTCTCTTTTCAGGCGGTGCCTACACAATCAAATTTACAGAATCTGGTATAACTGACTAGCGTAAGAGAACATGAAAACTCTCATCCAATCTGCAGCATGCAAGCTAAATATCCTTGGTCGCATAAAGCATCAAGACAAGAAAACATCAACAAAACTGAAAACTAGTTGCTTTATAATGAGCTTGGAAAGATTTCAAGTAAAATCTTAGATGTCTGGAAATTGTCAGAGTGTTAATTAATTTCATTGAAATAAAAATAGATTAGATTCGATTCGACTTGTTCCTCTGTATAATTTATGCATTGAATGAATGCAGTTAAAGCAAATGGCTGGCATGCCCGCAATATCCAGCATATACAATCAATGACTAGTGTTTAGTCCTCTTCTCTCCAGAAAGAAAAGGATGCAAAGCAACCAATGATATTCCATGGAAACTTAGTTAAGGGCTAAACTCAATGTGTATTTATCTATAAACATCACGAGTTGCTAATTATAAACTTGTATTGTGGCAATTTCAACAAATTTTCCCTGAACCAGACAGATCGTCTAGGAGTGTTATCACTTATCAGCTATTTCCGTCTCATAATATTTCAACATTGTGAGGTACAGAATTTATAAGAATAGGAGGATTAATATGAAAAACTGAGAACGCAGAAATATTTTGCAGTTTCTTGATTCACATCAGCAGCCTCCCAAATCCAACCCCGCATCATTCACAACCCAAACATGAAAACGTAACAGAGTCCTTGGTTGCATGACATTGAGAAATGCCAAATACTTATAACAACAGCAACAACAACATTGTTTACCTGAATTTCAGAAAGTATGGATCCATGCATTGCCATGACCATAAATGCACAGTGCCTCAATGCTCCACTTAATTTTACATAGTTTTTCCAAGGATAGTTGAAGGATCTATAAGGACCATGAGGAGGCTCCCAAATTGCAAAGCTCAACTGGAGAAAAACAGGAGAAAGTTGAAATCAGTAATTCCTTCACTTTGTGATCTTCTGAAAGAACAGGAATGTATGATTTTAATGTGAACATATATACTAGAGATTCCTCTTGGCTGGTAGATTGCACAGCAGATCTATAGCCACTATACAATGGGTCATCAGAAGCTTCGTATGTTAAAATCTTTGAAGGGATTCTCTCATATTCCACACATTGCAAATATCCATTTACACAACCTGAAGAAGGTTAAACTCTCTTAAAAGAAAATTATTTGCAATAATATTGAAGAATCAAAATAAACAGCAGTAAGAAAAATACATATCCAAGCTTGATCCAACCTTCCAAAGAATTAGCAACACCGTTGAAGTTTTTCACCACTAATTTGTGAAGATCCTCCCCTGCCCATATGGGAAATATACAAATATTTACAGCCAAGCATATCGCAGCCCCAACAGCAATGAGCAACAGTCTATAAACAGCTGTGTGGAAAAATGACGATGAGCTCCCAGACACCGTTACTATGCAGTATGTCAGCAAGAATACCCTGAATCCGTATTCATAAGGCTTCATGGTAGGGTACAGTTTTATATAGCTTGCAAAAAATCCTAAACATCACAGATACAAGAACAATGATCCAAGAAATTAAGGGATTAAATGTGATAGGAAATAAGTTCTTATAAGGTGAAATTTCTTTTCCAATATAGGTCTAAAGCTTTAACCTGCGATGAAAATACTGACTACGAGAAGAACTTCTCCCAAAGCTCCAACATGCACAGAGAGCTCTGCAATGCCAATAGCAAGAGCACCAGCAGAAAGTGTCCCTAAAGCACGATTGAATCCTTTGTTAAGCGTTGCTCCTGGAAAAGATGAAATCACAATCAAAACCACCTCAATATCTTAAAAATATAAACCACGTCAAAAAGAAAATGACAGACCTACACTGAATTCAAAAACGACGACAACTGTCAGAATTGCCCAGATTGAGTACTGGCTAACGTCCTTGAGAGGCTCTTTTAAGAATATGACTAGGGAAACAAGAGCTAGAGACAGGCCCATCTTGACAGCGAAAAGATATTTTCGAGGATCTGCTTGGCCCATCTTATATAATTCAATAGCAGAATTTCTGACACCATTCCAGAAGCTGACGATCCTATCAGATAGTGATCCAAAGCACCGGCACTTGCCAGCTTCTTCAATATCATTCTCGGAGCGGTTCAGGCCAAAGTCGGGATATTCTTTTCTAGAAATCAACCTCTCCTTGCTCCTTTCTTCAAAGCTGTGCCTAAGAGATCCGATTTTGGCAGCCATTTCTTAGTCAGGAAAAAAAAACAAAAGAAATGACAATTAGACGTGTATAGAACAAAATTCAAAGGATCAATATAGAACAGAGATGAGACCCTGCTGACACATCAAGTCTTTCTGTCGATGTTTAAGTCATTTATATAAATATTTAAAAGTACTTTATAAATAATTATTGTTATTATAGTCAAAATATTTATTATCTTCACGTGACACCTCTAACCTCTATCCTTTTTTAAATGGAACTGGTTGTTTTATTCAAATAATTTTGTTAATATAGTCTCTCTGCCATAATTCCATCCAGTAATTTTCTTAAGAACACTTATTTTAATTTAAAACATTTTATTTATTTAAAAAAAAACTTATTTTAGATAAAAAAAAATTATTAACAAAAAGCTCACGTTAGAAAATAAAAAAATTGACTAAATTACTTGATTAAAACAATAAAAATTGTTGGTATATCAAAATAAAAAAAATAAAGTTTATATAATTGATTGGTATAAATAAAGCATCAATGATGATGATTTAAAGACAACTGGAATATCATCAAATAAATAAATAAAATTGACAGAAAGCATACCATTGGAGCAAATTTTAATCTCTATCTTGAATATTATGCGGTTGAGTTTTGACGTTTGTCATAATCCCCGATAAAGACCATCTCTCATTTGACAGGATCCTGGCAAGATCAAGAGTGCAAGGATCATCCAAACAACAGCTGAAAAGGAGGATAGCCTCTTTCCTTTCCTTTCCTTTCCTTTCCTTTCTCTGGTTTTTTTTTTTTTTTTAAGGATGGATAGACTTTCTAGATATAGACTTTCTAGATACTAAAAAGTACAATAGAAATAAATGAGGCATAAGTTAAATTAAATAATATTATTGTTGAAGGGTGGATTCAAACCCATATCTTTAGCGTAAGGTTCAAATCTCTTGATCTGGTCGGTTTCGAATTCCTACTTATCAACGACCGGTCCTGTTCATCACCAGTCATTCTGTGAGTTGATTCGCAATATCCTAACGTGTATAAATTGTCTACGCAATTGAAAACAAGCAGCAGGGCGGGGGTACATGCTGCCTGCTAATAAATAGTTAAAAAAAGAGGAAAAAAGCAAGGGGGTATGCTTGATATATAGTAAAAAGGATAATTATATTGAATATTATCAAGTTTACTTTTTTCACCTTTTTTTTAAAAAATAAATTATACTTCAAAAAAATATTGAATTACTTATAAAATTGTTATTATATTTTATTAAATGACTTAACTTTGTTATAATAATAATACCAACAACAACAATAAACCAGTACCCTTATCATTTTTTCTTGACTTTCTAGAAGATTGATATAATTTCTTATTAGATTCCCATATTTAAAAAAAAAAAAAAACATAAACACGACGACAAAACTCATACACAACACGATTAAATTGAAGGCGTGAATCTTATAAACAAGAATATACAAAATGGACAATAATCATAAATAAAATGAATGACAAAAGGAATTTTGCAACTCAAATTTCTAAAACGCACAGAGGGTTAAGTGCACAAATGGAATAATAAAAACTTACAAATTATAGTAGATAAAGTTAGTAACATTGCAAAAAAAAGAAAGTGCAATGATATTCTAAAAAGATAAACTCTGAAAAATATGCATGCTGAAAATGTTAAGAATAAAGAAATTGAGAATCTTGAGTTTGAAGAATTCATAGTATATTTATAGCTTATAAGTCATGTCATTTTATGGAAATGAGTGGCCAAAGTATAATTTTACCCTTGTGATATTTCAAGTTTTACTTTGCTCAAATAATATATACAAGATTAGTGAAAAATATTGAGGGACCCGCGTAGACTTTTAAAAAAATCTAAAGGGAGTGTTGGGTTCAAGAAAAGTGTCCGGGCTCACTTGAAGTGAAAAATAGATCAAGGCGTGCTACCTGGACCCATATATATTTGGCTTAGGGTGTGCGCCTAAGCTTGAGCACGTTGGGCTCAGAGGCACGCTCGAGCCCAAAAGGGTGTTAGGATGCATGCTTACCACCCTTGTTGGGCAACACTCCCAGCCAAGTGGTAGGCGTGCAGTCAATACCCAAGGTGCTCAACAGCATGCCCAACAAGACTAGGTATGTCATGTCGATGTTGTTATGACAACACGTCTTGCATAAGCATACATCTAGGCTCCCCTCCTAGTTGGGCATACACCTATGCTGGGTGTATGGGCTTGGGATCCCTGCTCGACCTATGCCCCTAGGTTTGATTTTGACATTGGGTTGCCAACACGGTCTAAGTGATGAGTTACACCTGACTTGTAAGTTGTTGAAGGTTTGGTTAGGTAGAAGTGTCTGTGGTAACAAGTAGATATATCTTGCATCCTGACCCAGGTATGTCTTGGTTATGTGCCATGAAATGACCCAAAAATGTCAAAAACAAGTTTTAGAAATTAATGGTTTTTTCATTAGTTTCCTATAAATGGTGTCGATTAACGAATCCTAAAATCCAAAATGATTATGAATAAGGTTGAGGTGTTAAATAATTGATTAATCCTTTAGTTCAAGCAATCTAATCCATTCTCTATAGCCAAGGTAAATAAAGACTCGATATGATATGAAAAACCAAGGTGGTTAGTAGTAGTAAGTGATGCCTGGTAATTCAAAGTGACTAGTAGTTGTGGTAGTAACAGATGATGTCTGATAGGCTTTTGGATGTGTGCCCAAGCTCATGCTTTTTGGGTGTTTTCTTTAAGCTTGTTTAGGTTTTTTAAGCTTTTAATAGGTTTTTTTAGGTTAGTTAAGATTGGACTCATCAATTAGAGGGTATTAAAATAAAAAAAAACCTTCAAAACCTTCAAGTCTCTTTCTTTAGGATGCATCTGGCTATCAAGTATTAATGCTACAACACAAAATAATACTAAACTCATTAATTAGAAACAACCTAAATCTCAACACCTTTAAAGTTAAATATTCTTCAAACATCTTCATGATTAAATAGACCTAATTAATCAAGTCTTCAACCAAGCACCGCCCTAACCTTGAACTAACCATGAACACTCATTGAACTATATCACTTGAATCTCTAGAATAAAGGTGACCATGGTTTCTCTTAATGATCGAGAGGTCTAAAGGGGGCATTGATCTTAGTCAAGGTTATCAAAAATATTTTTTTGACACAACACATAAAATACAATGTAAACTTGGATCGTAAAATCATAAAATCATTAGTTTTTTCAAGGGATTCATGTAACATAATTGCAAGTCCAAGTAAGGTCTTGAAAATATTCAACAATAGAACACTTATAAATAGTTACCCGTCATCCATGTTTATTTTATTGAATTGGAACACTAGTGGGATGAAAGAAAATTTTTCCATCACAATAAGCATTAAATATTAGTAATAACACACAAGTTTCACCTCATCACATTCAAAAGTACAAGAACATATACATAGCATGACAAGTATCTAATATGTTTGGTCATTCATGCCATTGTAATCTCAGTAAAGTTTTTAGATAAGAGGAGCAGAATTTAGGGTTTTTAATATCTAATATGTTTGATCCTTCATACAAGTGCAAGTTTTAAAAAGATAGGGTTTGTTTCTTTTGTTTTAAAAATGAGGTAGTATCTATATTGTATATAAAAACAAAAGTAAAATCACAAGTTTATCGATTTTAGATGATTTCAGTCTGATTTTATTAGTTTTGAGTTTTAAAACGATTTTGCACGATAAATATATATTCATTTGTAAAATCATACGATTTTAAAAGTTAACTCGTGATTTTAACAATATTAATCATAGAGATTCGGTATACTTATTGCACATTTCTTATCTTGTATTTATTATTTGTATATTTGGTTGATAGCAGAATAAAGAGAAAAAGAATCGTGAATTTTTTATTTTGGTTAAACTAGGTCATGTTTTGATCTTGGTTAAAAAAGAAAAGAGATCGTGTTTGGAAAAAACAAATTTCTAATATATTAGGATAATTTAATCATTTTGTCTGTTTTTGAAATTTTAATTAATGTAGAATACAAAGTGTAAATTTTAAAATAATTGAGGTAAAGTGAAAAACTTTTTAAACTATAAAATACTCAATGAAACTATCCCATGCAAAAATAGATAGTTATACTGTTATAGATCAATCCCGAGCCTACTAGCCATTCCTAAATCAATCCGTAAAATATAAAATTGTGCAAGGTTGTCCCCAGCTATCTCTAACCTGACACCTTTTCTTTCAATCACGTTCCTTTAGCACAAGCTGCCACATTCCAGTCTCGTTGCATGGCGCCCACCACATACATTGTGTGATTACGAAAATTTATTAGAAAAATCGACTTTCTATCATAAATTTCCACCAATCGCCCGCCCGCCCGCCCGCCCGTGTTGTCAAGCACGGAAAAGGGTAAAATCCAATCACGAGCGGAGCATGAAGTAAACTGTGGCTAAGATCTGCTTTACCTTTACCTCATGCGAAGTCATGTTTCTCTTGTGAGTTCATTTAATCTTGACTTAGAAATTAAAGTTATGAGAGCTAATTCCACCCTCTTTATTTCACGGTGAACATAAAAAATCACTCCAGTCCAAATTTTTCAAATTATTTTTATTTAAAAAAAATTATATCGATAATTTTTAAAAATTATTTTTAAATGATTTTGAGGTGTTATATATATATATATATATATATATATATATATATTATTTTGATATATTTTTAATTAAAAAACTTGTAAGACATTACCAAACACATGCCAAGTGTTCGTTTGGAACGTGTTTATAAAAAAATTATTTTTTAAAAATTATATTTTGATATTTTTAAATTGTTTTAATATGCTAATGTTAAAAATAGTTTTTTTAAAAATAAAAAATATATATAATTTTAATAAATTTTTAACATAAAACACTTAAAAAATAATGATTTCTAAACACCCCTAAAAAGTAAAAACACAACGCACTGCTTTTCCACATTTATTACTCAGGTGCGTGGTCATACAACTATGTCTGTACCTTCGAGATCGTGCAGATGCAATTTAATTATCGTAAAAAAAAAAATCGAATGTTATTTTGTTGCTAGCTGAGGTCTCTAAAATCCAAAGAAGAACTAAAATCGAGATTAAAAATACAACAAAAAAATCGAATATTATTTTGTTGCTAGCTAAGGTCTGTAAAATCGAATGTCATTTTTTTCGAAGTTCCGGATTTTATATATATATATATATTTCCAAATCTGGTATACAGTGATAGCTTGAAGTTGCTGGTTCCATATCTGGTCTCTGATGTTATATGGGCCAACTTCTATAGATGTGTTATTAATTCAAGACAAGTCCATAAGCCCAACCCATTCTCTTGCACACCAAACTTTTTCCCATCTGACTCTGAACTAAAATCCCAAATGCCTTATCCTAACCCAGGTGGTTCTCGTCTGGTGGAGAGAAAGACCGCCATGGTTTTGGTCAGGACATAACCAATCTCTGTCTTTCTCTCTCCTTCTCCAGACGGTTTATCTCTCTAAAACACAGACAAGATGTTATCCATGGCATTTCAATCTGGTGTAAATAACGTGTTCACTTATTATTCATTGCCTTACCAAACCCCTAGTTGCAAAACATTCAAAGCCACAATCTGTGTCAATCCCAAACCAAATCCGATACGCTCTTCAACATTTTTTGACCGGAAAAGGAGACACGTTTCAAGAAACCAAAGATACACAACTTTTGCAGTCCCAGAAGCTCTCGCAGCTGAAACACCCGCTGATGCTCCACCATCCAACGCAGCAGAAGAATCCATCCCCATCCAAGAAACCGAGGTCCAGATTCTTCTCTTTCTTTAACTATTAATGAGTGTTTATATGTGTTTTATACTGTTTCTGTTAGGTGATTTTCTTGATTTTTTTCAGAAAGCGGAGTTGGTGGTGAAGCAAGTGGAGAAGCCAAGGCTGGTGCTGAAGTTTGTATGGATGGAGAAGAACATCGGGCTGGCTCTTGATCAGGTGATACCTGGACATGGCACTGTCCCCTTGAGTCCTTACTTTTTTTGGCCTAGGAAGGATGCATGGGAAGAGCTTAAAGCTACTCTAGAGAGTAAGCCATGGATATCCCAGAAGAAGATGATCATACTTCTCAATCAGGCCACGGATATCATCAATTTGTGGCAGCAAAGTGGTGGTAATCTTACCGCACAATGAAATTGATGGTCACGTTTTTTTGGGGTGCGGAATTGGGGTTTGTTTTGCAGTTTGTTGTTGTGTTTAGGTTGTAGCTCGTTTACATCCTTTTGGATCTTTCTTTCTGGTATGATTGAAAGTTGAGATATGTTCGTGCTAACTGTATTCACGTTTTATGGTTTGTCATGGTATTTTTCCCAGTTGAAGTTGAATTATGTCGGATTGCAAATGTTTAAAAATTATTTGCAAATGTTTGGTAATAGGTGTACGTTTACCGCCTCATTCCACTTGGGGTGCAGTACAATATTAGCAGAAAGTCCAGTTGTATCTGCTGCTAGCTGATTAGGAGAGACTTTTTGATAGGAGTGCTGCTATATTAGGAAACTCTCTTCGCTAAGCTCTATGCATACGCAAGGAGGTCTGCATTGGTAGAAATTGTTGACTCTATTTGAGATTGGGACTTGTATTTATAACATCGCAAAACATTACTGATGCTTCGTCTTGAAATATAAATGAATTTGCAGCCAAGATCTTTAATCTTCATGGTGAACTCTACATCATTGTATTACTGAAAGTGACCAGGAGAAATTGTGAAATCTAGCTGCCTTCAGCTTAAGTGGAACTAAAGGAATGGTACCTAATTTGAAAGACCGGTGCTTGGAAAGAGATTCAGCTAATGAAACACTGTTTGGAAAAACTGCAGTGCAATCTGAACTCACGACATTGAATTCCTGCCTCGGGAACTGAACAGTGTCGTTGGGGGAGGGTTGTCTCATGACACCCAGTTTTGTTCTGTCCCGCAATATCCGATGTTCCGCAAATTGATGTATATGCTCCAACAAAATTCCATAGAATTATCATCGCTCAACACTCAACATTAACAAATTCCCTTGAGCAGGGGAAGCGCACACGCGGGAATCTATAACATGACATGAAATGAAAAACTGAGATAATTTCTCTGAAACTGAGCATTACACCAATTGTAACTTTGTTTCAGCTGTAAAAACATCCAAAAAGGAGAGGAAAAGATGACACAGTGTAACAAAGGAGCGATCACATTTGACTTCTGCTCATATAACTTGAAAACATAACACTCATCATTGAACAAAAAATGAAAAGAAAACGATAGGGGTGATCATACATAGCTTCCTCTCGTACAATATAACAAAGTTCTTTCATATATTGTTTCTGGATTTGACCATTTCAACAACAGAAGGAGCAATATACAGGCAAAGCATTTCCAACTCACTATTGAGCTTCGTTGTAATAATCACACGAATTCAATAGTACATTTACTGTACACTAAATAGGGATACAAAGTTCCCTTAATTTCAGATGCTGAAAGAACAAAAAATAAAAACACGCATTTAAACTAGTTTGAAACCTGTAAAGTTGACTCTAACTCAAATCTAGCAAAGAACTACATTTGGCCACAGTTCCTCATCAAGATTCAAACAGAGAAGATAAGCAAACAAGCCCACCACTGGAACAAATCTAAGATATCTCACCACATCAACCTTGCTTTTCTGAGCATTTTGCAAATATTCACCTACCCCAGCCACGACTGGAAAATTATGTAGAGATATATATCCCAAATGAAAGTATAAACAACCTCTCTGATTAAATAACAAACCAAAAAACCCCATTTGTCTGTTACGCTCCCAAAATCACCATCCATTCGACCAAAAGAGCCCACAATACTGATATCAGGCATGCAGCCCCGCCAATAGCTATTAAAAGCCATCCAGCCGAATCAAGTGATCATCATAAAAGATGTTGTAATCTTGGAGTGGTGTTTTAAAGGGAATGGAAAAGGGAACAAGAGTGTGCAAGGAAGGAAGGATACTGTTTGTAAGGAACATCTGGAAGCCTCATAAAACATCCAGTTAACATCAGTACCTATCCCTCTTGCAATCGGTGAACAGCGAAGGAGCGAGCATGAAAATCCACCCAATAACAGAGTTGAATAATCCTTCAGACATCGGGTAAAAGAAAGAAAAATCACCGACGCCAACGTTAGACTGTAAAAAGGGTACAGAACCGAGTGCCAACCATTCTTACCAGGTGAAGAACTGGGGCGTCAACATAACTTATGCCGACTACTAGCCAGAAAGTCCATTGCCGAAACCATCAAGCTTAAAATATACTCAACAAGTACTAATTCATTTTACTAGCGATCAGAAGTGAGTTCCAAAAGGACATATCAGAATCGATGAAAGGCAAGATGAAGAAGAAATTGAGAGAAAGTCCAATGAGAGAATATACAGTCTCTGAACTGATAGCCCACACAAAATCTCCCTGTATTAATCAAACACACTGGAGCATATGATTTCACAAATTGCACTTTTTTATTACAAGGGACATAATTTAAAAAAAGGAGAAGAAGAGGGAGAGGAAGAGGAGGATGAGTTTACTTACAGGGGCATAAGGAAGTAGAAAGAGCCACAAAATGTAAACTCCTTCAACAACCCAAGGAATAATCTGAACCACTTTCCGTACGTTGTCGTTTCTCTCTTAGGCGAAGGAGACGGTTTTGGCGTTTGGGACGATGGGTGGTTTGCTTGGCAAAGGAAATTGGAAATTTTGGAGAACAAAAGTGTTGTTGTTGCAGGGCATTGGATTCTGGAATTAAAAGCTCTTATTTGTTGCTATTTGTGATGGGGAGAGGTTGAAGGTGCTCTTTTTGAAACCAACGGTGTTTTGGTTGCTGCAGAGCAGCGCTACAGCTAGTGCTGTTGCCATTGTTTGCACGCTTTTGGTCTGGGACGAAAAAAATAAAATAAAAAACTGATTAGTCCGGAAAAAATGAAAAAAAAAAAACCGGAAAAACCTGGAAAAAAAAAATTGATTTAGTTTAGTTTTGGTGTCAGGTTTCTGAAACTAATTGAACCAAATTAAACTAAACCGGTTTAACTAAAAAATGAAAAATTGGGTTAACTTAACAAGGGTATAGATATAAAATTATATCCACACCTCTTCCCCCCTCCACCCTTGTCTCTCCATCTCCTCCATGACCCCACCTGAACCTTACTATAAAATTTGCATCCTTTTATTAGAACATGAAATTCGTATTATTCCTTATGTATAAAAAAAACAGGTCTAATGTTTGGATATGTTTTACATGCAATAAACTTTTGTAATTACAATTATATATATTGTTTGGATAATTTCATGTTTTATTCTACTTTTTTTTGTTATTACATTTACATGTGTTGTTGAATATTT
>Ga0325411_1005441_pt1 | contig 14079 bp, 14 predicted proteins | sample PopdelMetagenome_13_FD_206181 | JGI IMG/M metagenome (GOLD analysis project Ga0325411, IMG submission 206181) | Populus deltoides microbial communities from Bellville, Georgia, United States - Xylem-PdIQD-R4 | ecosystem: Host-associated > Plants > Phyllosphere > Stem > Wood/Secondary xylem... | reverse complement strand
GTTGTCTTAATCTCCTACTAATGTCGGTTTTACCTAAGAAAACATAAAAAGAAACCACTGTTTGTGCGCGACCACGAACGGCCAACTAGCCTCCTCCCTCACTGGACCCCACTTGACCACTAAGACAGAGAAGCTTACAGCTTGGCCTTGCTTTCTTTTCTTTTTTGTTGTATTTATAAGCTTCCATTAACTTGTCTCATTTTCTTTTTTTCACAAAATCCAGAAATACACAAACCAGCTACTGAATAAATAAAACCAAAAAGCATTATTATTATTGTTATTATATTTTTTTGTTTTGCTAAAAATTCTTCAAAAACTTTCGGTTTGCTTCTTGTTATCGCCTACCTCCTTGTTTCTCTTCTTCAAGATTGATTGCCGTTAAAGCTTTATACTCTAAACAACTACAAGTCGTGCGTCTTCTTCCGATCCGACTCACTGATTACTTCCTCTTCTCCTTCACTCGGTCATTAATTTATTCAATGAGTTAAGAAGATCGCAGTATAGGATCGTCATGGTAGGTTAAAAATAAAATTTATTGTTCTTGTTTTTGGATTGATTGATTTCTTAGTTTCCTTTATTTGCCAATTAGTTGAATCAATGGATTGCAAGGAATTTTTTTTTCTTTTATGTTTTTTAATAATTCTAATTTTTTGTGACATATGAATGGAGTATGATTTGTGATTTGAGTTCTTCGAAACGTTTTTTTTTTTTTTGAATTTTTGTGGCCGAGCAGGAATGGATTATGGTTCGATTTAAGCTAGTTTAAATAACACGCATTGCTAGATGATATGCTAATCCTAGAATTAATAGATTTTCTTTTGTTTTCATTTTTGTTTTGTTGAGGGGGGCACATGAAGCGGAGGTGGTAGTTAGGCATGGTTTGTTTCCTAAAAATAAACACGGGAAGCTTTTGTAAAATATGATTCTTGGAGACATGGTTTGTTTCCAAAAAATATGGAGAAATAATGGAAGATTATTTGCATTTCCTAAATATATGGATGAACAGCTCGAAATAATATAGTTTGTTCACCGTGCACGGTTCAAAACTAGCCTATTTCATCTAATCTTGTGATTATCAGTTAATCAATAATTCTTGCTGCATAGCTTGAAATGTGGGAAGTTTTTCTTTTGGGGGAGCGGGTTATTATATTGTCAACTGTAGATTTGACTTCACATGCAACTCTTGGCAATGGTAGAAATGCAGTTAAAACAGCATGACCATCTCTGTGGCAATGCTGGGCTATAACTGAAATTTGGAAATTGTTGCTATCCGCTTTTTTCCATTTCTCTCTCCCATCATAGGTTGGTTAGTTCATAGTGGAAAAGTAATTCCTTTATTTCTTTAGTTGATGTCTTGCATGCTCGATATGCTGCAAACATCAATTAACATAGCCAGCGAGGACATTTTTTTTTTTTGTCTCTAATCACCTCTAGATATAATTATTATCTTTTTAGATATCTACGATGTAAATATCATGCTATGCATTGCTGTGTATGCCTAATGTGATCATGTTTGCAGGCTACAACAGATAACATTATAGTAGGTTCTCATGTATGGGTTGAAGACCCTGTTTTGGCATGGATTGATGGAGAAGTTCTCAGGATCAACGGTGAACAAGTTCATGTTCAAGCCACTAATGGGAAAACAGTGAGTTCATACTAGCTTGTGTGTCATGTCTATATGAAGTATGGAGTAATGCAAATGATATCTCCTGAGAGACCCAACAACTCTGTGATTGACATTTATTCTGTATATAGAATCTGCAATCCCACATAATCAATTCACTAGTTTATAGATGTAAAAATTCTTAGCAATTAGTAAACTTTGGAGCTCATGTGTAACTTCAATTTTAATATCGGTTGAGATTTTGCTTCATTTTGTCATTGTCACACGGAATTTCCTTGTATCCTGTCCCTCTTAATGTCTCTTTCTAATTACAGTCCTATGATTCTCAAATTACTGGAAAACTAATTGCAGGTTGTTGCAAATATCTCCAAAGTATTTCCAAAGGATACCGAAGCTCCTCCTGGAGGTGTAGATGACATGACAAAGCTGTCATACTTGCATGAACCAGGAGTTCTGCATAACTTGGCTGCAAGATATGAACTTAATGAAATATATGTAAGACACATTCTGAAATTCTCTTTCTAACTTAGGTATAGAAGTAAGCATTGAATTGGGAAGTTCCTGGGAAAAAGGACCCAGATTTTATCCAATCTGCTCAATAAATGTCTTCTCATATGTTCTGCAGACATACACTGGAAATATACTGATTGCAATAAATCCATTCCAAAGATTACCACATCTGTATGATACGCACATGATGGAACAATATAAAGGTGCTGCATTTGGAGAGCTAAGCCCTCATGTTTTTGCAGTTGCAGATGTTGCATACAGGTAACTTCCATTTATTCTATCCGACCTCACATTTTCCTTGCATTTTTTCTTAATTCTATTTTTATCATAGGCAAATGATCAATGAGGGAAAGAGTAACTCGATTCTAGTTAGTGGAGAAAGTGGTGCTGGTAAGACTGAGACAACAAAGATGCTTATGCGGTATCTTGCATACATGGGTGGTCGATCAGGCGTGGAAGGGCGAACTGTTGAACAACAAGTGCTAGAAGTAAGATGAAGGGCTTCTCTTTCTATGACTATGTTTTAAATCCCTTGATTTTCACCATGTAGCACGTGTTCCCTGACATGGTGTTTCTGTTTCATTGAAAATTCAGTCTAATCCAGTTCTTGAAGCATTTGGTAATGCCAAAACTGTTAGGAACAACAACTCCAGGTGAGTACTTGTTCACTATTTGGGTAATTAAATAAAATAGTGATTTTTTATGTGATCTTCTCTGGAGACATTGAATTATAAAGAGAGCATTGACTCAAAGATAAATGAAGAATAAGTTGAAATAATTATGAATTTAGCACCTTGTTTCTTTTTCCTGAAGCAATGCTGGAAAATATAAATTTGATAGAAGAGTGATTATTTGAATGATTTTAGACTATAAATATGATCAGTGGCATCACCTTTCCTTGTTTTAGAACACACTGTTCTTCTGATTTAAATGAATCAATGGTCCCTTTATGGTCATACTGACTAATGTTCTTGTTCAGTTCTAAACTTCTTCAGTTGAACTTCTTTTTCGTTCTGATTTAAATGTGTTTTTGAATATATGAAAAATATTGTTCAGAGTGTTTTGTGCATAAGTTAGTCAAGGGAATTGGTTGATATTTTCTTCTTTATTTATCTTGGTATCACAATGCAGTCGATTTGGTAAATTTGTTGAGATTCAATTTGACAAGAATGGGAGGATATCAGGAGCAGCTATACGTACTTATTTACTTGAAAGATCTCGTGTTTGCCAAGTTTCTGACCCTGAAAGAAACTATCACTGTTTTTACCTTCTGTGTGCTGCACCGCTGGAGGTACTCATGCTTTATGCTTGTATTGAAATGAGTGCAAATGCTTAGTACTTCCTGTGCTTGTACTTTCAAGTACTTATTGATTGTTTTCCCTGTGAATTTTCAGGAAAGAGAGAGGTACAAGTTGGAAAACCCCAAATCATTCCATTACCTGAATCAGACCAACTGCTATAAGTTAGATGGAGTAAATGATGCTGAGGAATATCTTGCCACCAGAAGGGCAATGGATATAGTTGGCATTAGTGAGGAAGAGCAGGTCAGTGTTTGCGTTAGCTTTAAAAAATGATGTGCTCTTGCTCATTTCACACATTTTATACACCATCTCTGCCAGGAGGCGATTTTTAGGGTTGTAGCTGCCATTCTGCATCTTGGGAACATTGAATTTGCAAAAGGAGAGGAAATAGACTCATCTGTTATCAAGGACCAGAAATCTAGGTTCCATCTCAACATGACAGCAGAACTACTAAAGTACAACTTATTTATTCCCTTTATGTGTTCTGGTTCATTTTGTGATCTTTATTACATATGCTGGTTTTGCAGCATAAACATCGAGTAATTTATGGTGTGATGTAGGTGTGATGCCAAGAGCTTGGAAGATGCATTGATACAGCGTGTGATGGTAACACCTGAAGAGGTTATTACAAGAACTCTCGATCCTCTTGCTGCGGTTCTTAGCAGGGATGCCTTAGCTAAAACCATTTATTCCCGCTTATTTGATTGGTAAAGGGTCTACCTTCACAATGCTCTGTGTGTGTATATGTGGAGTTGCAGTTTGTAATTTTTATCATCATGAAGAATAAAATAAAGAGAACTAAAATATTTTTGTCCACTAAACCGGTGCTTGTTCTCAACCACATTTGCAAATATTTCAGATTTTAACAACTTACTTATTTTGCTGCAGGCTTGTGGATAAAATTAACAATTCTATTGGGCAAGATCCAAACTCAAAATCGTTGATTGGAGTTCTTGATATATATGGTTTTGAAAGTTTCAAGTTCAATAGGTAAGCCTTTGATTTTCAAATATTATTTGCTATATTGTAGTATTTTTCCATACAGCTACAGCTGACTGTTTGTCATATTATGTAGTTTTGAGCAGTTCTGTATCAACTTTACAAATGAAAAACTTCAACAGCATTTCAATCAGGTTTAGAATTTTTTTGACATAATCCTCGGTCACTCATTTGCGTTATATACCTTGCTGTGTTTTAATATATGATGATTGTCAACTTGTTATTATTTGCAGCATGTATTTAAAATGGAACAAGAAGAATATACAAAAGAAGAAATCAACTGGAGCTACATAGAATTTGTTGATAACCAAGATGTGTTGGATCTGATTGAGAAGGTCTTTTACTTTTGCTTGACATTTTGTTTCATTTCTATAATTTTCATTTGTTTGAATGATATTATGCTTGACAGGGCACTGAATAATCCGTGGATCTGTGTCTGATTGCAATATATTCTTTCATCCATTTATGCCTTGTCCCATTCTCTATTTTATCTCTCATAGTGTTTACTGTCTTGTACAATTGTTTGCAGAAACCTGGGGGTATCATAGCACTTCTTGATGAAGCCTGGTATGTAGCTAGTATTTGATTCTATGATTTGAAAAAAAAATTGTTTGGCTGGAGACTCATGTACTTATAATTGCTTCTTACAGCATGTTTCCTAAATCTACACATGAAACATTTGCTCAGAAATTGTACCAGACATTTAAAAACAACAAGCGCTTCATCAAGCCTAAGCTTTCTCGTACTAGCTTTACCATATCTCACTATGCAGGGGAGGTAAAACAGTTCGTCTTCATATTTTTTGTTCAATTTTCTTAAACTTCAATCGATTCTGAAATACTTATTTCCTTTTCTCCTTCCAGGTGATGTATTTGGCTGATCAGTTCCTAGACAAAAACAAAGATTATGTAGTGGCAGAACATCAGGATCTTTTGACAGCTTCCAAATGCCCTTTTGCAGCTAGCCTATTTCCTCCACTTCCAGAGGAATCTTCAAAGTCATCTAAATTTTCTTCCATTGGGTCACGTTTTAAGGTACGAGATGATTTACTTTCTTCTCAGTTTTCCTAGATTGAATGAAGTGACTTGTTGTAATCAATGAACTTATTTTCTGAAAATAAGAGCCCAATGGTGGCACGTACTTGTTGATTATGGAACAAATTTATGATCAATGGCAATGCAACGGTGATAAAATAACCATATCAACTTGACATGCTGCAACTGAAAGTTAATAGAGAAATAACCACTTTGTGAAATCCTCAATAATGTAGCATGCCAATCATTTTGAGGAACACTAAAGTACTGCTAGATAGATGTGCACCAAACCTGAAGTATGATGGTGCTCTTTGTCTCACCATGGCTGTAAGATTCACTATTAATGCATTTAAATTGCATGCTTGCTAGTTTTTAATAAATCTAGTGCTGTGATACTTTTACTCAATTTTTTTAGATATAATATGTTTTAAACACTGCAGCTACAACTCCAATCTTTGATGGAGACCTTGAATTCTACAGAGCCTCACTATATCAGATGTGTGAAGCCAAACAATTTACTAAAGCCTGCAATATTTGAGAATGCTAATATTATCCAGCAACTACGCTGTGGTGTAAGTATAATCAGGCTATATATTTTATGTAATTCTTTGTTTGACATGCTTCATTTATTTTTTCAAATGAACAAGTTTAACCATTATGTGCTGCAATACTAACCATTAAAGTAATTGTGAAATTTATTTTTCATTTAGGGTGTTCTTGAGGCAATTAGGATTAGCTGTGCTGGGTATCCTACAAGGCGGACATTTTATGAGTTTCTTCTCCGTTTTGGCGTTCTTGCTCCAGAAGTTTTGGAAGGAAAGTAAGTCATAATTTTGAAGTAACAAAAAAAAATTCTTCATACCTCTTGCTTTAGCACTTCCTTTTCCTTCCATGCAGTTCATTATTTTTCTGTGTTTCCTGTTGTCTTTTTCCTATACAGCCATGATGACAAGGTTGCTTGCCAAATGATTTTGGATAAAATGGGATTGAAAGGTTATCAGGTAATGATTTTATCTCTTTTAATTCATCATCCTTGAATCTTTCTGCAGCAGGGATATAATTTGCCATACCTATCCCGGGCATTGTGATAAGACTGGTGGAGAGGGATAAAATGTATGAAGGGATGAACAGAGGGTTATTGAGCTTCAAAGCTTACAATGGTGTTCAGTTGAAATTTTAGGTGGCCTATGCAAAATAGGATTGCAATTAGTATTTAAGTTATGTTAGGTGTTCCAGGGAGAGATGACCAGGAAGTGATTGCTGATTACCATCACATTGTACATGTCCTGTCATTAACACATTATGGGATAGGCAGTGTATGATGCCCAGATGAAATGTCCCATTCTCATCAGCATGGGATTTAGGAGTTTCACTGGAATCTCTGAATCCTTAAAAATGATAACTACCGTGAAATACTAACAATCTGCATGTGTATGTGTGGAAACCTGTTAGTAAAAACCCCCAAATTCTCGTTTATGTTATGTTTCTTGGTATTTCCTGGATGCTGTCAATCTGTACATTGTCTTTGTCTATATTGCATCTTGCCAGTGGAATTTACAAGTTATCTTACCATGTTCAACATGACTGGTTTTGCAGATAGGCAAGACAAAAGTCTTTCTCAGAGCAGGTCAGATGGCTGAACTGGATGCAAGAAGAACAGAGGTACTTGGAAACGCAGCTAGAACCATACAAAGGCAAATCCGCACGTATATTGCACGCAAGGAGTTCATTTCATTGCGTCGGGCTGCCTTCCATTTACAATCTCATTGCCGAGGTATCCTCTTAACTTCCTTTGAAACCAAACTTGTTTGTAACTGGCTTCTGATATTATTTACTGTGTTCATTTGTTGTACATTAAGTAGTGACAACATAGTCCAGTGACAGACTGTAGACACATGTACCCAGGTTCATTCATGTTTGAATTTGGATTAAAATCACCAGATGTCCCTGTACCATACAATTTGGTCAAATTAACCCATCTTTATAAAAAGGCTATAACTGACCCCTTCTACCTCATGAATTGGAGCATTTTAGACTTAGTGATGTCAATTGACCAATTGCTGGTGTGCATGTGTTTCTTTTTATTTCTTGCAAGTTTTATTGCATCTGTACAGAAACAGTTGTGTGCACATGCACATATAAGACAGGTGAGTTATGAAATCACATATAAAATCATCCATGATGCATAAAGTTTAAATGGTTCGTGAGTAAATATTTTTCTATCCAATCACCCTAAATGTATTGTTTATAAGGTTACTTTTTACACATAGTATATTGGTTGCCATGACTGCACATCTTCAATTTCCACCGCTGTTTTTAGCCACAAAAATCCTGATGAAGCTACACCCTTGTTTTTTGCCATTAATATTAGGTGTATCGGCCCGCAAGCTATATGAGGGGTTGCGGCAAGAAGCAGCAGCTTTAAAAATTCAGAAGAATTTCAGGCGACACACTGCCAGGAAAGCCTACTTGACTCTATGTTTGTCAGCGATCTCTTTGCAGACAGGCTTAAGGGCAATGACTGCTCGCAATGAATTCCGATTCAGAAAGCAAACTAAAGCTGCGATTATTATCCAGGTCCCATCCTCACACCTCTTGCAATCACATTCTCCTATAGTATATAAACACAGCTGTTCAACTCTTAAAGAATGCTGGCCATAAATTTCTGTTATTATACTTGGAATCAAGTTGACTTTTATTCTTTTTAATTTGAAACTGAGTTTACTACTTTGATGATTTTCTTGGTGTCTATCAGGCGAAATTGCGTCACCACATAGCATATTCTTATTACAAGAGACTTCAGAAGGCTGCATTAGTTTCTCAATGTGGTTGGAGGCAAAGGGTTGCTCGTAGAGAGCTTAGGAAGCTCAAAATGGTTAAATCAAATTCCTTATGTTTTTTCTTTTTAAAATACTTTTAAGGTGACTAGTGTTATTTTAGAGGGAAAGATTCAGATAATACTAATTAATATAAGTTTTCAGGCTGCAAAGGAAACAGGGGCCCTTAAAGAAGCAAAAGACAAATTAGAAAAGCGTGTAGAAGAATTAACATGGCGATTGCAGTTAGAGAAGAGATTGAGGGTACTGTATTTTCTTTGATATCAGTGCTGGCAATACAAACTGCACTGGGCACAATTTCATCTGGTGTTCATTTGAATTGCAGGCTGATCTGGAAGAGGAAAAGGCACAAGAAATTGCCAAGTTACAAGATGCTTTGCGTGAGACGCAAATCCAAGTTGAAGAAGCAAATGCCAGAGTAATCAAAGAACGAGAGGAAGCTCAGAAAGCAATTGAAGAAGCACCTCCAATTATTAAGGAGACCCCTGTAATAGTTCAAGACACAGAAAAGGTTGAATCATTAACAGCTGAGGTAGAAAGTTTGAAGGTAAGCACTTTAATATGGATGATCATGGTAGCTTTTTCCCCAATGTATGTATGTGTATATATATATATATCTTTTCTTATCATTTGCATGCATCTTATAAGAAGACTATCAGGTGGTTATTCTCTTTACTACTGGCAATGATGAGAACTTCTTCCTATTACATGACTGATGACTGCAAAGTGAACTTCAAAAACCATGTGTTATTGTAGAAATCCCTCCCTTGAAACTAATTAATCTTTTCAGCTTGTTGCTTGAAATACTCCTGCATGTAAATGTTTCCTGGGATCTTTTTGTGGATTTTTTTGGAGTTTGTGCATCTTCCTATGCAGTATGTTTGCATGTGTCATCAGCTCTTCACTGTTATGTAGATCAACCTTGACCTGCAAGAAACTGCAGGCTGGCACATGCTAATAGGACTACCTAATTTTTCTCAAACACCTTCCTTTTTATATTTATAACATTTTGAAATAGTGAGACTTTAGACCTATCCATCCCTGTTACCCACTTTTCTGATAAAATTTGTATGTGTTCACTGAATTTAACAAAGCACATGGGTTTGACTGTGTTCGAAATTTGACAGATGAACCTGTTGTGTGGATATTTTAACTTTTTATGATAAAACAATTTTTAAAACATTAATGATAGCTAGAACATTGCTTTTGTGGATGCTATTGGGACCTGAATAAATTTCTGCAACCGTTCAGGCTTTGCTGCTCTCAGAAAGACAGGCAGCAGAAGAGGCAAGGAAAGCTCATGCAGATGGTGAGGCTAGAAACTCAGAATTGGCTAAGAAACTAGAAGATGCAGCGAAAAAAATGGATCAGCTTCAGGAATCAGTCCAGAGGTTTGTGAATGCATCATGGAGTGGAACTGGTTGGATATTAGTACTTATGCCATATGATAGAATTGTATGTATGCCATTGATGATCAGCTTATCCCTGATTAAATTAATGCAATCCTTCCCTTTTCTTGTCTGCCTACTTGACATCAGCCTTCATAACTTTACCCTTGTAATGCGATACTTGTGTTTGCAAGTGGGTACTTTTCTCATAGCTTATAGTCACCATTTGATTTTACCTGTGTCTGCGCTTTGCATGCACACATGTTCCCCTCTCCTCTCCCTCTCTCTAGATTTTTTTTTTTTTGCTTTATACATTAAAGGTTCATTTATATTGCAGGCTGGAGGAGAAACTTTCCAACTCAGAGTCAGAGAATCAAGTGCTTCGTCAACAGGCACTGACTATGTCACCAACAGGGAAATCTTTGTCTGCACGACCAAAATCAATGATTATCCAGGTGGAAATGGAATTTTCATCTGTTCTGTCATAACATTGTGATCTAAAGGGTTCTAGAATTTCATGTTATTTATTAAATTGCAGAGGACTCCTGTGAATGGGAATGTTGCAAATGGAGAGGTGAAGGTGGCATCGGTGAGGGGAATATTTTTTTTTTTTTTTTGATAGATCAGCTACTATAATGTATTCAGATTAAGGCTTTGTTTCTAAATTCTTTCTCTGTGGACTCCATATCTCAGGACATAATTCATGCTGCATCAAATGCTCGTGAACCAGAATCTGAGGAAAAACCACAGAAATCTCTCAATGAAAAGCAGCAGGTAAGTGGCTTTTGGCAAGTAAAGCACTCATTTTATTGATTTCTTAATCCAGTAATGATGTAGTAAACAACATTAATGAGAGATGGTAAAATGCATTTTTTTTGTTCCATCGAGGACCAAGGGTCATAATCTTTGATACCTCTAAGATCTTAACCTCTTGCTAATTCTTTTCTTGCCATCTGCATTTTTGATTCAGGAGAACCAGGACCTGCTGATCAAATGTGTATCACAGAACTTGGGATTCTCTGGGGGGAAACCAGTTGCAGCCTGTGTCATATACAAATGTCTTCTTCACTGGAGGTCATTTGAAGTTGAAAGGACAACTGTTTTTGATCGTATCATTCAGACAATAGCTTCTTCCATTGAGGTAAAGTATCATCTTTTGGGTGTTCAAATATCAGATTGCACTTTCTTTTATACAAAATCACAATATATTGCCTTCTGATTTTGCTTTCACCTCAAACTAGTTGTAAACTGACTAGATAGGACTGATGTTGGCTACCTGTTTATCTTATCGAAGGTCCCTGATAACAATGATGTCTTAGCCTACTGGTTATCTAATTCATCCACATTGCTGCTGCTGCTGCAACACACACTCAAAGCAAGTGGTGCTGCTAGCTTGACACCACAAAGACGGAGGACATCATCTGCTTCTCTCTTTGGGAGAATGTCTCAAGTAAATTCGTGTTTTATAGAAGTGTCTTGCATCTTCTTGTCATTTTTTTTTTCTTTTTTCTAATTGTTCATGTTATTCAGGGGCTAAGGGCATCTCCTCAGAGTTCTGGACTTTCATTTCTTAACAGTCGGGGGCTTAGTAGACTGGATGACTTGCGACAGGTTGAGGCTAAGTATCCAGCATTACTTTTCAAGCAGCAACTTACAGCCTTCCTTGAGAAGATATATGGAATGATACGAGACAATCTGAAGAAAGAAATCTCCCCACTGCTTGGGTTATGCATTCAGGTTGTTTCTAAGCTACTTCAGTAAGCATGATTCAATAGTTACTACTCTTGGTAGCTTTTTAAAAAAATTAAGCTTTTTCCACATGCCCTGGGATGTAGACAGGGAGTGCCCACATCCTGAAAGAGTGGATGACTGACCAAAGCGGGCAACCTGTGTTTGTGTGCTAATGAAATTTTTTTTTTGGGTACAATGTGCTTATGCAAGTTAAATATATTTCAAACATTGTACAGGCACCAAGGACTTCCAGGGCAAGTTTAGTGAAGGGTCGCTCTCAAGCTAATGCTGTTGCTCAGCAAGCTTTAATTGCTCATTGGCAAAGCATCGTCAAAAGCTTAAATAGCTACTTGAAGACAATGAAAGCGAACAATGTGAGTTACAATTCTATAGAGGATGTAATAACAACTATGGAACTGTTTTCTTGGAAAAGTATCATTCACATTGATAATCTGTTTTTCAGGTACCTCCCTTCTTAGTGCGTAAAGTGTTCACTCAAATATTCTCTTTCATCAATGTTCAGTTGTTCAACAGGTAAATACATTCAAAACTCACCCCCTCTCCCTCTCTTCCCATGAAAATTATGTAATGCCTTGCTTTATGCGCACCTGCAGTCTTCTTTTACGGCGCGAGTGTTGCTCATTCAGTAATGGAGAATATGTAAAAGCTGGTTTGGCTGAATTAGAACAGTGGTGCTATGAGGCAACTGAGGAAGTGAGCAGTCATAATGTTTTTCAGCTGTGGATTCCTTGCAGTGCTATGTTATTTGTTTACCTAGTATCTTTTTATTTACAGTTTGCAGGCTCAGCTTGGGATGAATTAAAGCATATAAGACAGGCTGTTGGATTCCTAGTAAGAGACTGGATTTTTAGATCTTTCTCATTAATGAGTATTGCCTTGTTTACTGACCATCATCCTTCAATATCACTAATCAGGTCATACATCAAAAGCCCAAAAAGACCTTGAATGAAATAACAAAAGAGCTTTGCCCGGTCAGTGCCTCTTCTCTTTATGATCTTTTCTTTTTCTATACTGGATCTTATTCTCGCATCTTTTTTTTTATAGTAATCAAAAATATTTTTTGGTGTCTGCATTTTCAGGTGCTGAGCATACAGCAGCTGTACAGGATCAGTACCATGTACTGGGATGATAAATATGGCACCCATAGCGTGTCTTCAGATGTAAGTTGCTCTAAAGTTGGCAAGAATGCTTTGCTTTTGTGTTGTCAATTGAAAATGAATTAAACTGGTATATTTTCATTCTTGTTTTTGTTGTACCCTCCTGTGAGATATACACACTTTTTGTGTGCTAAAACTATAGCTGTACAGGTTATATCTAGTATGAGAGTTATGATGACAGAGGATTCGAACAATGCTGTTAGCAATTCTTTTCTTTTGGACGATGATTCAAGGTATAATTTTAATTTCTCCTACATTCAACAGCAACATATTTGTTTTTTGAACTTAAACAGACATGTTCTTCGATCCTTCTGTCCTTAGTTACAGTTTAATTGTCATGCAGCATCCCATTTTCTGTGGATGACATCTCCAAGTCAATGCAACAAGTAGACATAGCTGACATCGATCCTCCTTCAATAATTCGTGAAAACTCTGGTTTCGGGTTCTTACTTCCACGCTCTGAGTGATGTTCTTTGTGGGGCGTCAGGGGGATTTGCTGCACAATGATGTGCCAAGAACTGTGCATAAACTCATCATGCCAAGACCTGTGCATATAGTATCACTATCCGTCATCATCCATGTGTATAATACATATATATTGTGTTAGTATCAGGGTACCATGTTTGATGCCTGAGTCGATTCATTTTTTTCCCTTGTGTTACAGAAACACAAGGGAGTTTTGTTAAGAAGCCGCCATGTCACATGTGAAGTGTGATAATGTGCAAATTATAGAAAGAGGCAACGGTGCCTCGTCATTTCTGAGGCCTGCAACAGGTCTCCATTTTTTCATTACTTCTTTATACTTTTTTTGTCCCCTTCAGTGAGGCTTCCTTCATTATTGTTATTTGTTGGGTTTTGTTTGAGTGTAACTGACTGACATCAGCAGCATTTTATAGGCCATTGTACGAGGAAACAATTTGTATGTAAGTCGTTGTGTTCATGTTTTTTTTTTTATTATTATTATTATTTTGTATCACAAATTGCTGTCTTACCTGTGCTAAACGGAGTCAGCAAATTTTTTGCTTTGGTTTTTGGGCCATGTCGAAAACTTCTGCCTTTGAGAACTATTTTTGTGCCTGCCTCTGTTTTAAGGAACTTTGCTAGAATAGCAACTTAACATGGCCAAAACAAAATTTAAGGATCGGAGAAATTTTGAAGGAAAGGGAAGATAAAAATGAATGAAAATTTTCATTTCTATTTATTTTTAAAAAAATTAATAAAAGAACTATAAAATTGTAAAGAAGAAAAACAAAAATTGGGCTACACCAAGCAAACATGAAAGCACCTGGCTTGTTAAACTAATTGAATCAGAGATCAAAATTACAAAATATATTAATTGTTAGGTAAAAGGGTAAATCACTGTAGCAATTTATAATATCAGGATTTTGTTTTTGTCTTCAATTTTATTTTAATTGTAGTTTCCTATATTGAAAGTGATGACCGTTTCTTAATATTTATTAAGAAAAGAAAAAAA
>Ga0325411_1005440_pt1 | contig 14079 bp, 10 predicted proteins | sample PopdelMetagenome_13_FD_206181 | JGI IMG/M metagenome (GOLD analysis project Ga0325411, IMG submission 206181) | Populus deltoides microbial communities from Bellville, Georgia, United States - Xylem-PdIQD-R4 | ecosystem: Host-associated > Plants > Phyllosphere > Stem > Wood/Secondary xylem... | reverse complement strand
CAAAAATTAAAGAAAGAAAAAAGTGGGGAGAAATGTTAACAAAAAATGGGGGGAATGTAATAAAAAAAAGGTCATCTTTTTGATTGTTCACATGAACAGTTAAAGAGATAAATTGAAACACCATCTCTTCTAGATATACTAAGCAATATCCAAATTTATATCCACATCCAATTCTCTTTTTTTTTTTTTTCATTTTTTCATGTAATTAGAGTGTTCAAGATCTATACTCATGTTCAAATATCTAATACTAGACACGATTATTATAACGCAATATCTGAAGGGTCATAGCAATATATATATATAGAACGTGTCAAACTCTGCAAGATACATGAAATAAGAAATTCACCATATTCTTTTGTAATTATTGAATATCCTTTTTTATCTTAATTTTTTAGTTTTTTTTATGTATTATATAACATATATGGGAATTTGAGAGGAAGAACAAGAGAACATAAAAAAAAATGTTAAATAGTATTTTGTTTTTAGTACTGAAAGGAAAATCTGAAAGATTTTGAAATCTATAAGAATAACATTGAAAAACTTAAGAGTTGTGGTGGTAAAAGTAGAATATTGATAAATCATGAAAAAGCTATTTTTACCAATTTGTCAGAAAGGATTTGCCGATTTCCAGTAACAGTACAGAAATCTACTCTCTTGTTTTATTTTCAGCACTGTCAAGCTTCATGTGGGTGGCGTGACAATAATGTTATTCTGCTTTGTGTTTTATGCAGGAGTATTTTTGTACTCTAGCATGAAAAAAAATACAGTGAAAAAAATATTTAAAAAAATAATATAGCTTAAGTTTAAAGAGCCGATACCTGTAATTTATAATTTATAAGTCGCTAGTGTAATTTGCTATATTTTTTAAATTGCAAAATCTGAAAGAAACATGATTTAATAAAAAGAAATGAAAGAGAAGAGATTAAAAAAAGAAAAGAAAAAAAGATTTTAAAAGTACATCAAAACTCTAATTATGATATCATATATACCGTTGAAAATATCTCAACAAGATGAATCCAACGATATCAAGAAAAGTTATCAACGATGCTCGAAGTGAGCCACATGAGCGACCCAAAAATAAGTGAACTTTAAAACTTTTGGACGACTCGTATGCTCATTTCTTTCATCTTTTGTGATTTTTTTTGGTATCGCTAAACTCGTCTTGTTAATATCTTTCCAAACGGACCATGTGTTTGTTTAATATTATTATAATTATTTATTTTTATCCACCGACCAATTAAGATTTTGGTTATGCTTTGCTTAACTGACTCTTTTTTGGCTTTATCCATTGATGCAAGCTTTGATGAGCATCAGAAGATGGAGACACAACAACCTTTTTTAAATTTTGATCGTAACTTTTTCTCTCCTTCTTTCTGCTTCTAGTTTGATACCAAACCATTAAACTAATATTTGTTTAGAGTAATTCAAGTTCCAAATAGTAAAACCATTAATTTAGTAGGTTCTTTAGAAAATGTAAAACAAACTATCAAATCATGAAAAAGATTGCAAACGCATCAGATTTTTACCCTTTGATTAGCGCTCTAACAATCTTAATTATGAAAGTCAAAGTTGTTTTGTGCTGAAGTTTCGCAGCAATCCTTTCCCTATTGAGACCTATAGAAAGTCTAGCGGTAGTATCCATTTGGAAAGAATTTAGAGCCATTGTTTAGAATTTAAAACTTTAAGCTTTTTGTTGATTTGGCTGCCTTTTGATCATCCTCTTGAAGAAACAATTGGAAATCCTTGTACTTTACAAAGCCCCATGATCATTTTATGACTTGAATAATCGTAACATGTCAAGGATTGCAGGCAGGTGTCCAATTTCTTTCCCTGCACTCTATCTTCTCATACTGGTTGGTCCTAGCAGTTTCATGTTTGTAGTAGGTAATGGATAGCTAGCTATTCTATAGAGGAAGTAAAGTGAGGAAGGTTACTGATTTTGGAATAGGTTCCATGTGTAGAACAGATCATTCCCAAGACACACTCCTTTAAAATAGGTTAAACTAATCCTCTGTTATCATTTCCTTGTGCACTTTACAAGGCTTGTCTTTGTATGATTGGAGGTTCGTTACTTGGATTTGCAAAAATCCTCCTTGGCGACTCCCTTTTTGTCAGTTTGTAGCCCCTACAGGAAGCAAGGCATGAAGGGGTTAATTAATTTATCAGCAAGCATTATACTGTTCCATTTAGAACAGCTGACAGTCCAAGACAATGATTTACAGCAGCGAGGGGGGAGAAAAGGGGTTTGTGAATTGTAACGTTCTTGAAATAGGGCAGTGAAGCAAGTATACAGATCCCCCTTCATCTTGGAAGTGTGAAGGCCTGGAAACTGAGTAACCATACAGAATGGCAAATGAATATGTGTACAACAGAATACAAGATAGAAGAGATTAATAGCAATAATCAACTACCGTGCTAACCCCAATTATTTCCTGCTTGAACTGAATGTGAGACACAGACAGTAGGGGTTGCTGAAGAAATCTAAATACATCAAAGAATGGAGGAGATAGCAAACCAACTGGAGATAAATCCAAAACACATCCACACAATGAGAAAACAACAACTACGTGGAATAGAGTTTAGTTGAAGAAATCCCAAGGGAACTTCGGCTGAGGGGCTGAAGTTTTGGTCGCTGTGGAGGATGTAGATATTGAAGGGACCGGCTCTAAAGCTGGAGTAGAATCAAATGTTTCCCATTGCGTGGTTACAACAACTTCCCCTGATGCTGAATGCCTTGATGGCTGCTGTTGTTGATGGATTGATAAATGCTCGAATGGGTGCCGCTGTTCTTCTTCTTCTTCGATTGGTATTAATGTGTGTCCATTGGTATACCTTGGTTGCCGCTTTTGAATTGAGGCTATTTTTTGTCCATTAGAATGTTTGTGTTGCTGCTGCATTGGTGCGTGGTGTCCATTAACAATAGGCATGGAGTCCTTGATTTCGTCGGCGTTACCATTAGGCATGGAATTCTTGATCTTCAACATATCGAGAGTCTCAACATACTTTTGCACCCTTTGAACCTTGGAAAGTAAGAAAGTTCAGCACCATGAAAAAAAATGTGTTTTATGCAGTAATCAATTACTGAAACCAATATCTACTTTGAATTCAAAAATCAAAGTTAATTACCTGTATTTTCCTTTGCAATTTGACATCGCCATCAACCATAATTCCATCCAATTTCAACAATTGACTCATCAATAACTCGATCAAATTAAGCACACTTTTCTCTGCTACTTTCCCACCTTTAGTAATTACTGATTCAAAGGCTGAAACCTAACCAATTTGCAATGAAAAGATCAATATCCACTAAACAAGAACTACCACTACATTTTCTGATCAAGCTACAAGGCATAATTCCAAAGAATACCTGGCCGGCAAGCCGGTCAACTTCCAAGCTGATTTCAGATATGGATTTTGACGCCTTCTCCATCTTTGCATTCTTTCTCATCTCAAGAAACCTCTTCTCCTGACTAATCGGGTCCTCAACTAGCACCATTTTGGACCTGTCCTTAACTCCAGAAATATCAAGAAATGCTTTTGAATCCCTCTCTTTATCTTTGTAAATCAGCTTCTGATCTTGGTGATGCAATCCTGTGGGCGCTGACAGCATTTTCTTCAACTCCCCTGCGTCCCAAAAGAACCAGAAAGAAACAAAAAAAATTCATCATTCAATCAATCTCTCTAACTACTGCAGACACCAAAATTCTGACCAACAACAGTTACAAAACCTAAATTCCCATCTGAAGTGTTACAAAAAGAACAAAAATTTAAGACTCTAAACAAGTCAAAAAAGGAAAATAACAAAGAAAAAGGAAGAAAGAAAACTTACCAAATGTAGCCTGTGAGCTAATATTGATTTCATGATAAGTTGACCCATATTTAACCTTGATTCTAATTGTCGGTGGAGGGATAGCGGTCCGATCAGAATCCGGGTCTCTCTTCTGTACTAACATTCCTCCTGGTCTAACCTCCAACTCACCACCACCACCGGCTGAGCCACCATTCATGTGTGACAGCCCAGTAGTTGCCTTAGCAGTCTTCATCTTCATCATTTTTTCTTCTACCTTTCTGTACCCGTCACAAAAAAATATGAAACTTTGAGACACAGAGAGAACACTAGCTAGATCTCTGAAAACAGTGAACCCTGACAATCTTTGCTAGAAACCAAAGCAACCCAATCGAGACAGAGGTTGCTAGACCTTGTTTCAGAAAGCTGTAACCCCAGCAGCATTACACGAGGCCAATCCTAACAGCCACGCGTAGACTTATAAAACACTAGCTAAGCTTGTGTGTGGGTGTAATTTCTACTCCAATGGCGTCTCTCAAAAGACAAAAAAAAAAAAAAAACAAGGGAGAAGAATCTTTAACAATTCTTGCAATTCAAGAAAATCAAGAATCTAAACAACAACCTTTGAAATCAAGAAAGCTAAATGCAACCCCTCCCGGTCAGATCTCTCTTCAACAAAAATGGAACCAGATATTTTCAAGAAACACTTCAAAAAATATTGAAACAGGCCAGAGAAAAATGAATTCAAGAAATGGGATTCTTTCCTTCTCTCTAGAGATTTCAAGAAGACAAAAATTTTACTACTACAAGCAAAGAAAATGGAAATAATGTAGAGAAAATTTATTAAAAATAAATGAGTGGACAGCTAACAAGGCTGTTGTTGTGACCAGAGAAAGTGCATTTATATATATATATATATAGAGAGAGAGAGAGAGAGAGAGATTATAAATAAATATTAATCTATGTATTATTTGATGATTATAAAACTACAAAAAGCCGCCAAAGCTTACTGTTTATGGTTTAAAGGTAAAAATCTTATACAAAATTTTGGCCCCATTTCTTTTTACCAAATTTTAGAAGGTTGGCGTGTTATTATTCTGAATTCGAATTTAAGACTAATTAATTATATTATTTTCTTTAAATATATTGATTTTTTTAGTAATAGAGAATCTATTAATTGAAATGTAAGATTACTTGCATAATAATTTATTAGCTTAAATTCGATTCATAATAAAGATTCATTGAATGTTTAAATTAATTAAGTGATTTGCTTAAAATGTTATTAGTAAAAAACAATTCCAAAATGTTATAATTAAAAAGAAAAAAAAAACTATATACGAAAACGGTAATGTCAAGAAACACGATGATAAAGTTAAGATTTAATGGGTTTTTTCCTTTGAAGCACACGTGTTTTCTAGTGGTATTAAATACAATTATACGACAGGATCTCAAAATTTATGCGGATTTAGGTTTATCTGTTTGTTTTATATTTTGAAAAAAAATTAAATTTTTTTTATTTTTTAAATTAATATTTTTTTAATATTTCAGATCATTTTGATGTGCTGATGTCAAAAATAATTTTTTTAAAATATATATATAAAAAAATATTATTTTAATGTATTTTCAAATAAAAAATACTTTAAAAAGTAACAATAACCATACTCTCAAACATAAAATTTTAATCATAGATTTTGGTCGTGTATTGAGTGGATCTACCATTATTTATATAAGTTTTTTTAAGAAAATAAAATAAAATAATTTTATTTTATATTTATTTTATTGAAGATATAAAAACAAAGATATAAGGTCATAATTCGAGACTCATGTCTATAACAAAACTTAACCTGACCTTTGAAATATAAGCATTAAACCTAAAATGATGATGAACAAATAATAGACATAAGCATATTTAATATTAAATTGATTGAAATTGACTTAAAAATCATAACTAATGTTCAATGAATCTATATAAGATTATATTGATTCAGCCCTTAATTTGCTTAAATCATTATAAAAAAATATCTCTGAACACCCACTTAAACATAAACATAGAAAACTAGAATAACAATTAAAAAAATATTTACAATTAAAAATAAATGCTAAGTTTTACAATAAATATTACATTTTTTAATTAAAAAAAATTGTCTAGATAAGGGCAACTAAATAGGTAATTAGAAAAGCAGTTCAAAACGATATTGTCAGAAGCACCTTTAAACCCACATGTCTATATTCACACAAGACAGAAGAAAAAAAATCTTTGTTATTTATTTATTTATTATTTATTAAATAAAAAATTATGTATTAATTGCTTCTATTAGACAGGGCTCGATCTTATTATTAGAACCGGTGACGTTTCACTGTTGTTTCAATCATAGGTGTGGGAGTTAACACCGAGGGAAGAATAAGACTTAAGAGTAATTAATTAGAGGTTTTTTATATATATAATTGGGCTATGTAAAATTTTAAAAAAAAAATTAATAATATTTTGAGAAATTCTTATGAAGATAACCAGATTAAACGATCATTGGTTTTCACATAACCAAATATAATCATGATTTAGAAAAATAATTAAAGATAAAATATTTAGATCAATAAAACACGTACTCATGAATTTACCCATGAATGTCAAAATGCAGCTCAATATTTAAAAAAATGTATATGTATCAAGCACGACGTAATGCTCATTAATTAAGAAGGTAATTAAGAATAATTATCTTTTCAGAAGTCATTGCTTGTGGTGATTCTTCTGTGGTCCCTGGCTCAATTAATAGAGTTTGAAATCAGCTGGGTTAACCGACTCGTGGCTTTTATTATATAATAGAATCTAGAAATGCTACGACAAAAGCAATTCTTGAAATGCCGTCGTTTTTTATTCATTCATTCACCCAGACGCCATTTACTATTGTTTCTATTTTATTATTATTATTATTATTATTATTAACAATATCAGTGTTCAGGTTAATTTATATATTTTTCAATTAATTATAAAGATTCTAAAATTAATAACCATATAAGTTTTTAATAGCCATTATATTAATAATTACATTATTTAAACCTAAACTACAAAAAAAAAATAAACATTTTAGTTTTAAATTCTTACTAATGAACTATTAATTCTTTTATTATATAAGTGTGACGACTTCGGTGCAAAGAATTCAATTCTAAGATCAGAACTAGATCATTAGCATTAGATGAAATAATTTTTTTAAGGTAAAAATATTATTCAAGTATTGTTAATATATTTTTAAAAATAATAATTATGAATTTAAAATCTGATATATATTATATGCTATTATTTTTAAATATTAAAATAATAATATATTATTCAAAAAAACCATATTATTTATGATGAAAAATTAAAGAAAAAAATCAACTCAAATGGATTTTTTTTTTTAATAAAATGAATGGATGATGCCTTTGTCTACAAGCCGAAGCCCTTGTACCTATTTTTTTCTTTTAAAAAAATCAAGTTTACCATGTGAGGTTTTTTTTTAAAAAAATAATAAATAGTTAACATATATTTCACCTAAACAAACAATACGTCATCAAACAGGAAATCGAGGTAAAAGATTTGGACTATAAAATCCAAATATTTTCTTTTTTTTCTTCTAAAAACCCTTAATCAATATTCTAAAAATTTCAATATCCTTATTTCTAGCCGAAAACCACCCTTTAATTAGTCTTGCAATTCAAAATCAAACAAACCAAAAATAAACTTTACGAGTTTCAATTTATTTTTGTCATGATTTAAATATTCAAATCACCTTTATTAAATTTTTATTTTCAAGACAAACTCATTAATATCAAAATTGATTTTTTTATGGTTAGAATATGACCAACCAAAACTTAATAAATTATACCAATGCATTAAAATAAATTTAATAATTTTTCTAAATATTAATTCCAAATTTTGAACCTAAAAACTCAAACAAAATAACATACTCTCTTAATGATAAAAACAATCCCTTAAATTTAACTTAATTTAAAAAGAAACTTCATCTTAGTCCACCAAAATTGACTCGAAATAGCAGCATAAAGTTTTTTTTTTTTCATATAAAGTGCATAAAAAGGGACTATAATAAATAATAATAGTACAAACGTGGACCGTGTCAATATTCTCCGTGGAAACCAAGTTAAAAAAACATGGTGCTTACGTCACACATAGGTAAATCACACGTGTCAACCATCGATACAATCAAAACACCGTCCCAAAATCTAGGTTACCCTACGCCCTTTATTTTTCACCTGTCTCTCTGTTGACTTTATTGCCTGCCACCGACGCTTTTACACGTGAGAGTCACACGTTCGTGAATGTACACGTGTCGATTTACTGATGAGTGATTTGTGTGACGGGAATAGATTCGGTGCATACGTATATGATTTCGACGATGTAACCTACTTATGCTTGCATTTAATTTGGAAGTGATGGAGGGTCTGTTTGGATTTGTCTTAATTTGTCAATATTAATTAATATTTGTCTATCAGAATTAATTTTAGTTTTAAAATTTTCATTTTTTTCATAATAATTATGCATTTAGAGCCCTTTTAAAAATAAAATATTTGCTCTTTAATCTTATAATTTTTATGATGGCACCCCAATTAAAAGATTTCTAGTTCTGCCCATGAATATACATGCATGCATGAATTATAAATCATAAATCATAAAATATAATCTTGCTTTTGAGATTTATTTCCGTGATACTTCTTCATGTGTTAGTAATTAGTTAGTCGCTCATTTGATTAACAATGGGATTATAAAATATCTTATTAGCTTTCTCTCTCTCTCTTTTTAATATTGTAGATATATTTCTAGATATAAGTCACGGATAGATGCCACTTTCAAAAATTAAATTACAAAGTAGAGCTAGTTGATTTAAGATTTTAAAGGGGTGTAACTTAATTAATTAGATAACGAGTTTGTTATCACTAATTCTGAGAGGTGTAACTCAATTGGTCAGGTAATGGATTTGTTTCCCAGAGATAACCAGTTCGAATCCCATAAATCTCAGGGTAACTAGAGGTTTACACGGTCGTTAACTTCAGGGCCAACAAAATTAGTCAATATGCGCATAAACTGACCCGAATACCCATATTAATTCAAAAACAATTCTCAGCTATCACATATTTATATAAAAATGATAAAATTCAAATTAGAGATGCTATTATTACTTATCTTTTCAATTACAAAAAAAAAGAAAGAAAGAAAGAAAGTCTCTTTAATTAGTATAAAGCTTAATGATTAAACTAGTGAGATTAATTAATATCGATGCATTGTTTTAGGGTTTCGAGCAACTGGGTTTCAAGGCATGTTTGATTTGGGACAAGATGCCGACCAATTGGCATATAAAAATAGGGTTTATCGGAAAATGCTCTGCTAGCTATTGGTTTTCATGGAATTTCTGTGGGGGATATGGTGGAAAAATAAATGCAGCACGTGATAGTGGAACAGAGACTCTTTTTCTGTACTTTAAATTACAAAAACAAAAATGGTGACAAATATATGGTTAAGTTCCTGCCAAGCAGTTTCATCAAGGCAGCAAAACTTGGAGCCATTGTCTTGGAATCTCTACCAAAGGACTTAGGACGAAGAATTAATGCATTTTAAATGTGATTCTTAAATCAGAATTTTGTTTGATTAATGAAAATCAAACTCCATAGAACTTGACTGATTACCTTTTTCCAGATAAAAAAAAAAAACAAAAATAATTGGGATATGTCCCTACATCTTTTTTATTTTGAAATTTCAGAAACTTACTCAATTTTTATATCTTTATTTTTATTTTTCTAACCATATAAGACATGTTTTTATTTTTTTTATATTTGTTTATTAATTTGTCCGTAGATTAATATCTTTATTTTTTATTTTTCTAACCAGATAAGAAATTTATATGACTGTATATAGTTCGTAGATTAATATCTGTTGGCATGTAGCCTTCTCTTGATTAGGTGGCTGGGTAATGTTGTTGTCACTTATATAATAAATTATTTGATCTCGAGGACTTTTTCAACGAATTTGGTTCTTTGATTTGCACCTTTAAACGACAATTAATAATTGGAAAATGTCGATTGAACTTCATACTAAAAGTGGTTTGTTTTTGTGTTACATATTATATTTTGGTGTAAAAATATTGAATTGTTATTTTTTAGTATTTTCGATGATGATTTTGTTTTAAATTATTTAATAAAATATATTTTTAAGCGAAAAACATTTTACGATCCTGTTTATTTATGCGGTCAAACAGCACTTTTCAAAAATATTGAATTTTATTTTTGCTCCAAATTAATTTTTTTAGTGTTTTTGAATAGTTTTGATGTCAAAAATAAATTTAAAAAAATAAAAAATTATTTTGATGATTTCAAAACAAAAAATACTTTGAAAAACAACTATTATCATAATATCAAACACAACATGTATCACAGTACAAAACATGCACTAAGTGCGTGTTTAGAATTGCTTTTGCATTTTAAAATATTTTAAAAATTATTTTTTTATAAGAAAATATTAAATTAATTTTTTAAAGTTTTTTTCGATGATTTTTATGTCTCGATATCAAAACAAAATATAAAAAAACTATTTAAATATATTTGTAATAAAAAAACACTTTTAAAAAATATCATACATCTCAATATCAAACCCACACTATCTCGAATAACCTATAGTTACTTTTGCGAACAAATAAATCTTAAAGACTTGACTCAGATAATAAACAATAGTTTTTTTTTATTACAAGCATTCAAATTGAAATTAATTTTATGATAAATAAAACTGCCTACTTTGATAAATGGCTTCCCATTTGCCTATTGACATATATTTTCTGTTCCAGCAAGGGGATGCTGGTTTTTTCACGTAAAAAAAATTTAATTTATATTTATAATTAATTTAATATTATAGAAGTAGTTATTTTTTAAATTATTTTTTATTTAAAAATTATTAAAATAATATATTTTTAAAAAAATTATTTTTAACATCAACGCAATAAAATAATCTCAATAAATTAAAAAAATTAATTTAAAATAAAAAAATTAAAATTTTTGAAATATAAAAACAAACAACCTGATAATTATTTGCTTCGTGATTGTTATGAATTGGTCTGAATATATGAGTCAAAAAAAACCTCTATCAAAGGGTTAGATACTTCATTAGCGAAAATTAATGAAATTGGAAAATGATAACCCAACCACCAATTGAAGAACAAAAGACAAGATGTCAAAATAAGGAGCTAGCTAGGAATTTCGACAAGCTGATAGGTGAACCGACAGCCAAAAGTTCGAAATAATGTAAAATGTGGTTCCATGAAATCTCTCATTATGCTATTAGTGATATATACGGAACACACACGTATCCGAATTAGAATCCGAACGGGGACTCCTCTTCTCCACAGGATCGCCATGGGAGAGCATCTACTATGGGTTCGAAGGGGAGGAGCAAAACATTCTATTCCGAGTTGTCTATTAAAATAGTCCGAGAAAGATGGATTGAGCAGGGAATTAAAGGTCAACCCGACTTACCCTCATTCTTACCGAGGATAACTCGTGATCCAGCCTCCAGGCTTCTTCTCTCTCTCTTTTTTTCCTTTTAATTCAAATCAGTTTTAACCCTGAATTAATCAAGTTTTGGATTGATTTACCGAGCTATTCGAGAATGCATACATTTTTAGAAAGGAGTTTGGTTGAAGTTATTTTTTAAGTATTTTTTGTTTGAGGATGTAATAAAATAATATTTATTATTTTTTAAAATTTATTTTTAATATCAATACATTAAAATATATTAAAATAAACAAAATTAATTAAAAAAATCAAAATCTACTAACATTCTGTACAAACAGTCTTAAAGCTGTCCTTGTCAAATGAACAATGTCGGTAACCTTAACATCAGTTTTTAACAGTGATTCACCGATCTTCAACGATGATGACTACCGTGGGCAAATTTGACCCCATCTCCTTGCAAGTTGGTAAGGCTTTGGGCTCAGATATGCAGCCAGAAGCATTGCGGCAAAGGGCTCTAAACTTCACGTTCTTCAACCTTCATCTTCATCCAGACTCCAGAGCATACAACCCAGTAACCCATGACACTAAAACCTAATTGAAAACCATGTTATTAGAGTTAGGCTAAAATCCACGGATTTCAAAATTCGACACGGTCATGAATATATGTTTAAAAGGAAAATTGATCCAGAAATAAAAATATCTTGAATGATTAAAGTTCAAGAATATTTGTCGTGGCATAGCACTGATCAAACTTCAATGCCGGCCCAGCCATGGAAAGCTAGTTTTCTTATTGCCAATGAATGGGGTCATCAAATGAAAGAAGCGAAATGGAGATGATGCATCACATCATGTATGACAAGCACATGAACACTATTGTCGATAGGGGACATGTATGAACTATCCAGCAAAGTATAAGCTATATAGCTGCCATGCACAACATTACTGTCTCATAAGTCAAATCAATAGTATTGGATAATCCTGGCTTGTTGAAGATTGTTTATTTTTATATTTTATTTTAAATTATTATTTTAATATATTTTTTAGCGAGAAATACTTTAAAAAATAATTGTTATTACAATTTTAGATATTGAGTGGGATATATACTTTTGATTCTATTTTGTTGTTCTTTTTATTTAAGATGCATGATTTTTTTTCTTTTTATGTGTTTTTTTTTGGTACTTCTAGAGCATTTGAGAACTATTAATTGCAATTTAAATAGTTTATACATACATACATATATATTAAATCTCAATAATAAGATATTTTTAATAAACTTTCATAAATCAAAACTAATCAGAACTAGTTTTGTTTTAAACAAATCATCTAAATTTGAATTAACATATATATATATATATATATATATATATATATAAAATAGAAATTAAACTTTGAGAATAACATGAAAAACACACTCATTTAACAACTAAATTAAACCTTAAAATTTTGATTTTTAAGTATCACAATTTAAAATAAATATGATATATTTCTCTCAAAATCCATTAATTTGATTCTCAACATCTTACCATAGAACTTCCTCAATTAAAATTGAATTATTCTATATTGGACACTTTTATAGACAAGATTATTGTGTCATGATTTTTGGTATTTCATGATGATGATAGTGATTTGTATGTTGATGTTAAATTAGTAGCAATATGGGGTCTATCTAACATGAATAATCATAGTCTAAATAATAATAATAATAAACCAAAATCATGATGGTATCATTTCATGTCGTTTATGGCATTTTCAATGGACGTGGGATCAGTTCCTCTACTGTCTAGTCTAACTTGTTGGACTTGGTGCGAGTGGGTTATCATTGCCTCTGTCTGATCACCAAAATCTGTCGTTATACCAGTCTGACCTGTGAGCCTTTGGATCTGCTGACTTTTTGTTTGACTGAAATATTCATGCATGAGAGTTAAATTTGGATAGTTCATCTCCCAAGGTTAAAAAAAAAAAAAGGATGCAAATTATTATTATTATTTCAAGCAATACCCTGACATTTCTTCTGCATTTTTATGTTCAGAGTTTATGCATACCATCTAATAAGAATAGTGGCTAAAAAAATCATAATATAAAACTTGATTGTTAGATGGGTTCAAGTTTTTATAGAAGGTTTCCATGACCTAGTTTTGCATGGATTTTCATGAAATTAGATTAGAAGATTCTATTTGAGTTGATTTTATTATTTTTCCTTGATTTTCTTAGATTTTATGTGTTATTTTAGATTTTATATTATTTTTCTTTATATATAGAGATTATGATATTATTAGGTTGATTTTTAAAACCTATTTGACCTCACTTTTTGAAAATAATATATTAAAAAATAATATAAATTATATCTTGAGATTTTATTTAATTATATTATGTGGAATTTGTGATGCATTGAGATTAAATTTTTAATTAAAAGATAAGATTTACAGGCGAAGAGGAATCTTGTCCCCAATTGAATTTAACAGCTATTAAAAGTCAATCTCATTTAACTATAAATTCAGTTTTGCATTACCATTTGTCATTTACTTGTCCTTTCCATGGAATTTATTCGCAGGCTTAGCAATGCATTTCAGGCTACCTACTTCATTTCATGAGAGCAAAATTCTTTCTCAAATGGCTAGAGACAATGCCCTGTAATATATTCTACTAGCTAGATTTGGCTCGAAGCCTAGAACCCACCGAACATCGATCATTGCCTTATTATTTTTGGGCTGTCTGAGATGCCATCGCATTCAATAATTGGAGCATCAGTCTTTGAACACCACCTTCTTGGATTATTTGCAGAATCTTTAAATCAATACTGTCTC
>Ga0325411_1005434_pt1 | contig 14085 bp, 10 predicted proteins | sample PopdelMetagenome_13_FD_206181 | JGI IMG/M metagenome (GOLD analysis project Ga0325411, IMG submission 206181) | Populus deltoides microbial communities from Bellville, Georgia, United States - Xylem-PdIQD-R4 | ecosystem: Host-associated > Plants > Phyllosphere > Stem > Wood/Secondary xylem... | reverse complement strand
AAATTTCAATCCAAACTCAAATGTTGGTTAGGAGTAAGTAAAAAAATTGGAAAATCAATTAAATCAAAAAAATCAGGAAAAAAAAATAACAAAAAGAATTGAATCGTGAAAAAAACCGATTAAAATTTAAAATAACCGACTGGTTCGGTTTTATTTTTATAAGCCCGAAACCGAAAAAACTGAACTGAACCGAAACCCAAACCGAAAAAAATCGAGCCAAACTAGAAAATTCGAGTAAGACCAATTTGAACCGGTTTTTATTCAAAAAACGAACCAAACCGAAACCGGTCAGTTTAAACCGATTTTGGTTTTTTTTAAAAAAGATTAATTTAATTATTTTTTTAATAAAAACTGACCCGAAAATAATTATTTCTAGAAATTATTTTATTCCAGAAAAATAAAAAATACATGTTTGATTGTCGAGTCATAAAAAATACGAATTTTATAAAGTAAAACGAATTTGATAAAGTAAAAGAATAAATATATTTTTTTTTTAATGCTTTGACTACTTGATCATGATACTTATTTTTATTCTACCTTTTCGGAATTTATTTTGCAAGGAATTTGATGTCAAAGTCAGACATTTCCAGGGATTCCTTTCAATCTTCTCTTTTATCATGTTATTGAAAATTAGGTAAGAGTCATTCCTATTTAATATAGTTAGTTGTGCAATTATTTTACCATTAAGAAGCAAGAGTTTCTTGTACAAATTGTTTATCAAATGTGTATTATAATATTTATTTACAATTTTGACATAAAAAATAAAAACAAAAGAGACAATACAAAGAATGAAATTGGAATAAAATTATGTTTTATAGTAATATATAAGATAATGTAACTATTTATATATCTTGTTTGATTATGATAAACAAGACATAATAAAATATAAAAAATTATATATTATTTTTAATATATATTGTTATTGGACTTACAAATCTAAAAAAATAATTTGATATTTTATTTTTTTTTAGGTTAGTTTAAATTAATAATATCATAATAATCCAAGTTATGAAACTTAAAATGACTTGACAGGTTGATCCGAAACTCGAATTGATTCGAGTTCAAGAAAAAGTAGAGGAATGATTGATTTGATCTGATTCGGTCAGAAACCTATATCAACTTGGGATAAAACATGGGTCAAAACCATTTATTTTTTAAAAATAAAAATAAATTTTTTTGGTCAGTCGAGATAACCCTCTCGACCAATAACTTGAACCTTTATTTTATGTTGATCTGGGTCATCTTGGGTTAATTCTCTTAACATGTGATCCGAGCTTTATCCTGGATCGATCATTGAGTTGAAATTTTAAATTATGATAATAATTATTTTTATTTTTAACTCTGGTCAATGATCAATTTTACTCGTGACTCGAGCCTTGCCTCAGATCGACTCTCGAATCAAGTTTTCAAACTATTATATTAATTTTTTTTATTCTTACACTAACCCCAGTAAACTCGACCCGTTATCCGAGTTTTATCCCGAATTGACCTTGAGTTGAGTTTTAAAATTATAATAATAATAATAATTTTTATTTTTACATGTTTTAATTAAATAATTTTAGAATTCAAAGTTTTTTATAAAAATATTTTATAAATAAAAAATAATGAATGTTATCTCTAAAAACATATATTATCTATACGTTTTATTTTTTAAAAATAAAAATTCATTTAAAATCATTATAAAAACATTTTTTTTTGATATTTTTTTTTATCTTTTAATCAAACAAATTTATTTTTTCACTGCATCTGTCCCTTATTTCGTCCTGGAATGAACTTAGCTATAGTGAATATCCCAGTTGTTCTAGTATATTTACCATAAAATCGCTGCAATTTGTGAAGGGGTTTTGTTTATGCTGTCTCATCATTTCTTTTTCTCTCTTCACATTCAAAAACCTCATTGAAAAATAAACAAAAAATAGTGGCTGAAGATGGACCACCTCCTCACCAAAGAGATCCTATCAAGTCTTCAGGTTTGTCTCTCCCTTCTTTTCTTCCCTCATAAACTAGTTTTACCGTTTTCTTAAATCAGTTCCACCACTCTGTTTGGTTGCCGAGATTTTTTTTGAAGAAATTCATAGAATCATTTCAACTAAACATATTGTTAATTTGAGTCAGCACAAGTGTGTGTGTGTATCATTGAATGCGGCGGTGGGTAAGGAAAGGTGATGCGGAACAATAAATAAAAAAATTAAAGCAAGAACAAAACGAAGCTTTAGAAAAAAAAGAAGCTGAAGAAGAAAAAAAAGGGGATTAAAGATATGCAAAGTCTGCAATTTTCATTAATCATTAAAAACTGTCATTCAAAATGACAGAAGAATATATAAATAGTAAACCCTAAAACATCCCGCTATTGGGCTTGGCCCATCAAATCAAACTGTTTAACATAAATAATAAAATAACAATGAGTAGACCCAAATTGGCTAAATAAATAAAATAACAATGAAATAGGCCCAAATAGGCTTAGTCTCCCAACCAGAGCGTGACAGGCTGGGCCATTCTACGTCGTCTCCGTCCATATACTCGTGTAGTTTGTGGTGTGGGTCTGGTGTCTCCACCAAAAGGAGAGAATCGTTGGTTTGTGCTAACGTCTTTATAGATTGGGGCTTATTGGTGATGGCATTCCTATTGAGAAGGGCATGATGATTTATGAAGAGCAATGAAAACATTAATTTCTTGTTATGAAGGTGTTAATTCGTGTAGCATAACTATACTAAGCTTAAGACGATTAAAAGAAAACTAGGGATTTTAGGAGAATGTTCATGAAATGAAAACAAATTCCCCGCGCATGTTGGGTAATTTCTTATAATATGAAATGAAAACAAATTCCCCGCGCATGTTGGGTAATTTCTTATAATTTTTTCACACAGCTTAGTTGCTCCCAAAACCTTTAGCTATTTTAATATTGTTGTTATCATGAATATGCTAATTAGTACTGTGCTAATCGTCAAGGTTGTCTCGAGTCATATGTATCAATTTTCTTTGGGATCTAATTTAATTAACAAACTGCTCTGTGCCGTATCTGCAGACTGGTATCTTTCAATTCATGGCTGCTCAAGTTAAATTAGAAGCTTGTTTTGCATGTCAAGAGGAGATGAGAAATGTGGTTAATTGAAGTTTGACCAATAAAATCGTTACATATGTTGAGAGTAGTAATGACGGACATTATTGGAACTGAATTTAGAATTTGATAAGCTCAATGTAGATAAACTGTTGTTATTGGGAGCTGAATTTTCATATGGATATGTATCTTTAAGGATCAGGAAAACATTTGAAGAACATTTGCTTAATGTTAGTGATCTTAGCATGAATGTTATCCTAAGGAATGTATATGTAGAACTTTCTAACAGTTTTGGCGTTGAGAAACATGTATCTGAACACTATCTGTCTTCTGTTTTCAGCCCATATCAGTCCTTTTCATGAACATGTATGCCATTGAAATTTTTTTATGCTTAATTCTGTTTTAGGGTTTTTTTTTCTTTTGGAATTTGTTTGAACCATCTTTATGCTTGAACCTTCAGGGGAAAGGTGCAATGCAGAAGCTAGTTGGTGCCCTTCGGGAGCTGAGGTGTTTGCTGTCTAAATCAGAATTCCCTCCTGTTGATGCTGCTCTTAAAGCTGGAGCAATTGCCTTGCTTGTGCAATGTCTCTCATTTGGCTCTCAAGATGAACAGGTACAAAGTTGTTGTTGTTGTTTTGGCAATTCCTGTAATTTGATGAACTATTCTCTACCTGCTATTGTTCAGCTCTATTAAATTATTAAAAAGAGTCATTCTCCTTAGTTAAAAGGGGTCTGTTTTTGGGGGGAGATCTCTATCCATATTAGGTTCTCATAGCCTACCAGCAGTTACATTTTTCTTTCTTAAACTGCAATGTATGTCGAATGAATGCTCAGTGCTTGTCAGAGAAAGCATTATGTTGCCTACCTGGTCTATGAACAAATTTAAAAACACATAGCTTCTAATAAGGATGTAAATTCAAACACTGATTCCTATCTTATTTGCAGTTACTTGAGGCAGCACAGAGCCTTACAAACATCGCAGCAGGAAAATTAGAAGAAACAAAAGCATTACTGCCTGCATTACCGCTGCTTATTGCACATCTTGGAGGTTTGTGATGGTTGGTGTATCCTTTTTAGTGTCAAGAAATTACTTTTTCGCCTTCTTTGATAAAGATAAGAGTCGTGTTGTATCTCCCTACTAATTTACGAGGGAATGATAAAGATAAGAGTCATCCTATGTGATTAGGATGATCTGTATAGGGTGTATGCCTTATCCTGTATTTGAATCCCATGTAAATTATATCTCTTGTAACAAACATAGAAAACTGGTCTTTGTATCAGATGTAAACACTAAGGTTATATAAACCAGAATACAAAAGATATCTGGTAGCCTTTTCCAGAATTATTTCATGGTATCAGAGCCAATTATAGCTAACGCTTTTGTCAATCCTATAGCTGCTATCACAGACACTTCTTTTCCTTCCGCTGCTTTTCATCTTCCAACTCAAGTTATCTCTATTAAACTTGATGGAACTAACTTCCTTGCCTGGAGTGCTCAATTAATTCCTCTGCTTCGAAGCTATGGTCTAATGGGAATCATTGATGGTTCCGAACCTAGCCCTCCTAAATTTTCCAGTGAAGAACACAAGGCACAAGGGACTCTTAATTCTGCTCATGTAATTTGGCAGTATAAAGATCAAACAATACTTAGCTGGATTATCTCTTCTTTATCTCCTACGGTGGTTTCCACCATTTAAGGTTTGGAGACTTCCCGGCTTGCTTGGCAAGCTCTTGGTGCAAGATTTACTACGCCCTCAACTTCACGAATTTCTCTTATCAAGAGGAAGCTACAATCTTCACAACAAGGTTCTATGTCTTGCCAACAATTTTTGGATGAAGTTAAATCCTTTGCTGATGAACTATTTGCTGTGGGGAAACCTGTTGATGATTCAGATTTAATTTTATCTGTTCTCAATGGTCTTAATTCCTCTTTTCACTCCTTTGTAACGACTTATATGTTGCTTGCTAATGAGAAGTCCATGCTATTTTCTGACTTCCATACAGAGTGCTGAATTATGACTTTATGCAAAAATTCCATAGTCATTCTATTTAACCCGAGGCAGGACCATATGCTTTGTACACGCATAAAAATGGTTCCAAACCTGGATATCGACACAATATCCACAAATCTCGTTTCTCTGGATCTTCCAAACCCTCTAGTGTTTCCTCTTCTCAGTTTCGACAACCATTACCTCACCTGCCATCCTCATCACCAGCCACACCTGCTACAGTGACTTCTCGCTCGCGATCTCTCTGTCAAATTTGCAGAAGAGAGGGACATCAAGCTCTGGACTGTTTTAACCGCATAAACTACTCCTTTCAGGGCCGTCATCCTCCAATTAAATTAGTTACTATGGTGGCTGAAGCTAATACTACTTATCTCGGTCAAAATCAATGGTATGCTGACAGTGGAGCTAATGTTCATGTTACCTCCAATATTGCTAATCTGGCCAGTTCTCAACCTTATACAGGAGATGACTCAATCGGCGTAGGTAATGGGACAGGTTTGATCATCTATCATACTGGCACTGTTTCTTTTCATACTGCTTCTTCTATTCTCACCTTAAACAACGTTACATACTATCCTCAAGCATTTGCACATATGCTCTCCATTAATAAATTTTGCAAAGACAATAATGTCTACTTTGAACTCACCAGCTCTCATTTTTTTGTGAAGGACATCCTGACGGGGAACACGCTTCTGACGAGGCCAAATGACAATGGATTATACCCAATAAACCTACGTCAACTTCCATCTTTCAAATTTCATGCTCTCACCATGACAGTTGGCGTCAAGGCTTCTACCTCCACATGGCATTGTCGTTTAGGCCACCCCTCCTCTGCCATCCTTCATCGTGTCATTTCAAAATTTTCTCTTCCAGTTAATGATTCAATCAATAAACAGACTCTTTGTGTGTCTTGTCAACTTGGCAAATCTAAACAATTGCCATTTTCTGACTCTACAATCGAGTCCACAACTCCCTTAGAAATAATTCATTCTGATGTTTGGTCCACATTCACACCTTCGTTGAGTAGTTGTCAGTATTATGTAATTTTTATTGATGACTATACTTGCTTTTATTGGCTATTTCCCTTTTCTACTAAATCTGATGTTTATTCAGTTTTTGTTAAATTCAAACTTTTAGTAGAAAAACAATTTAATTACACCATTAAACAATTTTAAAGTGACAATGGTGGGGAATATTGCTCTAACATCTTTAAGCAATTTTTAAGTGCCAATAGAATTTTTCATCAATTTTCTTGTCCCATACCTCACAACAAAATGGCCTTGCCGAGAGGAAACATCGTCATATTATGGAAATGGGACTTACTCTTCTTGCCCAATTCGGTTTACCTAAATAATTTTGGGTTGATGCATTTCTCACCTCTATTTTCATTATTAATCATTTACCTACCAAGGTTCTTGATTATTTATCCCCATTTGAACGCCTTTTCCACATTCCTCCTGACTTCACCTATTTCCGGGCTTTTGGATGTCAATGCTTTCTATATCTTCGTCCTTACTCAACTGACAAATTATCTTATCATAGCACACCCTGTATTTTCATCGGTTACTGTTCTAATCATAAAGGTTTTTGATGTTTTGATCCATCTTTTAGGCGTGTCTATATATCCCGAAATGTGATTTTTGATGAAGGTAATTTTCCAGCATCAGTACAATCTATCTTCACTGACTCTGCCAGCAACGTGTGCTCCTCGGGTAATTCTCCTAACCTATTGTTATCTCCTCCCTCCACTATATTTATTTCTTCACCTGTTTTTCCCGCTCCTACTGTCCCATCTTCACCTTCCATTTCTCAACATTCCACCTCACCCGACCATGATCTCCATCCATTTACACCAATTTCCACCTCTAGTCATTCTGCAACTCCTCTGGCCTCTCCCAATTCCTCTGCATCCATTCATCAATTTTCTTTTTCCCATGACAGTAAGCATCCTGCTCATCAAGACATATCACCTTTTCCTCACCTACCTCCCTCTCACATGGTCACCAGATCCCAGACTGGCCATCTTAAACCACGTAGCTTTCCTGGTTTCCACATATATTACTTTACCCGTCACCCTCTTCAAGCTCTGCATGCAGGTATGGTCATCTCTAAGCCTTGCACCTATGCTCAAGCAGCTTCTCTTTCTGAGTGGAATGCAGCAATGGACACTGAATTTCAGGCATTACTCAAGAATGACACTTGGTCTTTATGCTCTCGTCCTCTTGGTAAAAATATGGTGCCTTGCAAATGGGTCTTCAAACTAAAGAGACAGCCTGATGGAAGTATTGAACATCACAAGGCTAGACTTGTTGCTGTTGGCTATTTACAGAAAAGTGGGATAGACTTTCATGACACGTTCAATCCTGTCATCAAACCTTCTATTGTTCATATGGTCCTTACAATTGTTGTTTCTTTCAACTGGGACATTAGGCAGCTTGACATCTCTAATGCTTTTCTCCATGGAATTTTAGAGGAAGAGATATACATGACACAACCGAAAGGCTTTGAAGATCCGGTGCACCCTCACTTTGTTTGTAAGCTTCACAAATCTCTCTATGGTTTAAAGCAATCCCCTCGAGCTTGATTTCATTATCTATCTACTACATTATTGTCTCTTGGCTTTCATAGCTCCCAGGTTGATCCCTCCTTGTTCACTTAGCACCACGGTTCAGTGCATGTGTTCTTATTAATATATGTGGATGATATCCTTGTCACGTCTAATGACTAGGAATTCATTACATCTCTTTTTTCCGGGTTGAATCTTCGGCAAACAAGATATATTATTAATCTTTTAGATCGCGTACACCTCCTTGACATCCGACCTTATAGAGCTCTTTGTGTCTCAGGCTCCAAACTATCCAAATTTGCTGGGAACCTCTTTCAGATCCAACTGAGTACAGGCAAACAGTTGGTGCCTTACAATATGTCACCCTCACGCGTCCTGACATTGCATACTCAGTAAATCAGCTTTGCTAACACATGCAGACTCCAACCTCTGCCCATTGGACAGCAACCAAACGTGTCCTACATTATTTGAAGAATACACTCGATTATGGCCTTTTCTACAAACCTGGTTCCTTCTCTATTAATACCTACTGCGATTCTGATTGGGCTGGTGATCCCGATGATAGACGATCAACGTGTGGTTATGGTGTTTATGTAGGTTCCAATCTCATTTCATGGTCGGTTAAGAAACAACCTGTGGTTTCCAGGTCTAGCACTGAGGCAGAATACCGTTGTTTAGCTCTTGTTACAGCTGAAGTGTATTGGCTGCGTATGCTTTTGTGTGAGCTGAAAATTTCCCTTCAGGCTGCTCCTGTTGTTTGGTGTGACAATATCAGTACTCTAGCCCTTGCCTCCAATCCAATTTTCCATGCACAGTCTAAACATATCGAAGTTGATTACCATTTTGTCCGTGAGAAAATGGCTAATCGAGACATAATTTTACAGCATGTCCCCACTTCTTTGCAGCCTGCCGATGTTTTTACCAAAGGACACACAACTGATCGTTTTTGTTTGCTGCAGGACAAACTCTTCGTGTTGTATCTCCCAGCTAATTTGCAAGGGAATGATAAAGATAGGAGTCATCCTATGTGATTAGGATGATCTATATAGGGTGTGTGCCTTATCCTGTATTTGAATCCCATGTAAATTATATCTCTTGTAACAAACGTAGAAAACTGGTCTTTGTATCAGATGTAAACATTAAAGTTATATAAGCCAGAATACAAAAGATATCTGGTAGCTTTTTCTAAAATTATTTCATTCTTGTCTCAATACTTTATGATATAAGTATGTTGGTTTCAGTGATGTGAACCCATACTGGGACAGCAATATAAGGTTAATTCGAGTGATAATGAAATACCACTTTAACTTTAATAATTAAAACATTTGTTTCTTGAAATTTAATAATTCTGAAAATTATAGCCTGGTAATTCATGGGTATGTGCGTAATTTTCTTTCCTTGTTTTATCAGATAGTTGCTTGAAACTCTAGTGGATCAACATGATACTTTAGTTTTGGCATTTATAGTTGCATTTCCATGTAGAAAAGAGTTCCTTTCCTGTGGTTGCACAGCGTGCACGGGCATTGGAAAATTTTGTTGTTGTAGGAGAAGAGTTAAGAAGTGTTTTGCTATCTCAAGGAGCCTTACCACCTCTTGCAAGAATGATGTTGCCATAAAAGGGTTCAACTATGAGAACAGTTGCCTGGGCACTGATGAACAACTTTTGCATTTGTGTGCTCACATTTGGCTTATGATGCTATCGTAAAATTAGAACCATGTCCCAAAGATTAAACACTCTTCACACCCTTCAAAATGTTAGATGCTCATCAACAACTCAAGAGGCACATCCCCAAGTAACTTACTTTGAGAGGTTATATGCATGGATCTAATTTTGTTTGTTGGAAAATAAGTTCCAAGCCAGAATTTGCGAGGATCTAGTACTTTGTATGGTGAGATGCCTTAAATAGTTGGTGCATCATGGAGCAGTTTCTTAGGTGTGATGCTAGAGAATTCTAATGTGCAATTTCTAGGAATCCTAGTGCGATGCTGAATGGTACATCTACTTTTTTTTAATAGTTTATCTAGTTGCTTTCTAATATCTGGAAGTAGCACTAAGTTATCAATTAGTTTTCAACAAACACAATACCTACAGCCCAACTCCCCTCAGTCATTTATCCAACTGTCATTTTGGTTATCAAAGACACCCAAAATTCTATGTACCAACTAACTTTGTGTTGAGTTTGCATATAGCCAACATTAGAGTTTTGTGACAATTTTTGCTTCATCAGTTGTTAAGTTGTAGGCTTTCCTACACCAACTTTGAATTTCTCTGCCTTAATCAATTAAATTCCTAATGTCTTCAATTAAAGGCATTGGACATGAGCCACTCTTGTGATTTAAGTACCTATTCCACATTCAGGGCGACAGGCACATATTGCATAATGGACATTAAAGAAAACATCACTTAAAAAAAAATTGTCAGCAAGTGCATCGTGTGATATATTCATATGCACATCCTTGTGCTTGTGCGCTTGTTTAAATTTCGTTCACAACACAGCTTCAGTGTGTTTGAATGCAGGGACTAGATCCTAAAGCTGCAACGAAACTCATTAGAGTTGATAAGGTTCTAGATGCAATTCTTTGGCATTCAAGGAAAGCATAAGTGGTGTCAATCAATCATTTTTAGTTCTGATCATTTGGGTTTCTCTATAAAAAGCTTTTGAACTTCCTTTCCTGAATTTTCTTTTAGGGCTCTTTTCTTTAAGCCTTATGGAGGCCGAGGTCGCTACCCATGTTTACCATCTGAGCACTGTTCTTGGTCTTTTTGTTTTTTCAACCCTATTCTCTCTTCTAATGCTTGTTAAATCTATATAGATCTGACCCTTATGACCAGAGCCATAAAAAGTAAGTCCCAAAGCTTTAAGTGATATTGGTTCTTATGCCATTTGAAAAATGGCATTTAGTTGAAATTAGTCAGTTGATTAGATTTTAAGATTTGCTGGCTCTCGATGTTGATCCTGCATCCTGCCGATCATTCACAGCTCATTTTCGGTATGCAAGGTGCTGTACCTTGGCAATCATCTTATGCATATTATACCTTTTGCTTCATGGCATATACATGTAGCTGGCCTAGAACAGGTTTTACATCATATATGCCACAATTTCCATTTCGGTGTCTGTGATTGCTTGTTTATTTGAAGCGTGTTTCACTGTTTTCCTTTCCTTACTAATTTCTGAAGAGCCACACTTAGAATGTACCAAACAATTAATTTTGTTTCTTGTTGATTAGCTTATTAGACATTACTTAAGAATGTAAAAATCATGATTGTAGTTCTCTTGCTGCAATTAGCAATAGTTAACTTACTAAAAAATGGTTTTGTTTTTAAGGTTCTGTTATTAGTTTTTTGCCTTTTCTTTTATTATCCCGGGAAGAATTCTTGGAGAAGTTGTTGTCTTAAAGCTTCATTCTTGTATCTTGTACGGGACAATATTACCATCTCTCATCTTTCTTCATTTTGCTGTGGGGAATAATTATCTCATTTCTTGAAACTTTTTTATTCATTGTTTTAGAAAGTTTATCCGAGATTAAAGTAGCATTAACTTGTCAAATTCAGGGATAAGGAACTGACAAATGAAGTAGTATGGGTAGCGGTATATCTCTCAGCCCTTTCGGATATTGCTACTAGTATGCTGGTTAAAAGCGATGCCCTTCAACTACTTGTTCAATGATTAGCATCATCAAATAGCTTGCAATTGCTCATTCTGGTACCCTTTAATTTGAGTTTTTACAAAGCTTTTGTTAATTACTGCTGATATTTATTTATTTATTGGTATTTGGGTTTATTATATAAAGCTTAAATTGTGCTCTGGATGTTATCCTATACAGTTTGTTGTGGTCGTCCAAAATATTTATTTTGTAACTTTGAATATAATGTCATGAAGCTGTGCATTATAATGTGAAGAAAATCTTGTGAAGTTGTACATTTACTTTTGCCATGTAGTTACTCTTCAGAAAGACTAGAGGAAGTTAAAAAACAAAAAAAAGCTCATCAAAAACTAAACCAATTCTAATACTATGGTCCTACTATTTTGTCGTTTACCATGGGGAAATTCAATGTTTATGTTTATGCCAGACAGTTGATTTGGAACTTTACAAATTTACATTTCCTTGATATTTCCATAATTTAATGGAATAAAAAGTAAACATGTCTTATGTGTTTATGTTCCTTAAATCAGTACAATAACGCTTTGCTAAATGGATATGGGATGCTTGCAAACTTATTATTTCCTTATCTTTGGATTGTTTGACAAGTAATTTGGTAAACCCCCAATCTAAAACTGGTAAATCACTGTTAGAAATGGTAAATTTTCGATTGAGAAATGATAAATTAGACAGAAAAGTTTTGTGAATCAGAATGAACATTCCTAGATGATTAATTTAAATGTCAGATGAGATAAAAAAATAAATCGGTATGTGAAATATTAAATAGCAATAAATCACGTAAGTTTTTTGATCGGGTAAAATAATGATTTGAAAGAGAAAATCTTGTAAATTGTGAATGGCTTCTCCCAGAAACCATTCATGGTCGATCATTTTGTTTAAAAACACTAGATAAAAGTGAGCTAGGGATCAAAGGAGGGGTTTAGGAGGAATTGAACTAATAATTGAAGATTTCTTAGAGTTTTGGAGAGCATAAAGTGATGGGTTGGGAGGAAAGAATTAAAGGAAGAAAAAAACTTGTTTTTAACATCTTTTTCCTTCAAACTACTTGTGTTTAAGAGGTGAGAAACTTTAATTCAAGCTTGGTTTGAGTTTATCTTATGAGTGAAATGATACATTTTAGTTAAAATATGCTTGATGGAAACTTGAAATTGATTGAATGATTGTTTAAATTGATGAAATTGTGTTTGAAAAAATGGTAGAAGAAAAATTCTTCTCCCACCATAAGATGAATTTCTGTCGGGTGGGGATCAAGGGGAGTTAGGAATTCGATGAAATTGTTATGAAGATTGCATAGAATTGTGGTGGTATAGGTAATTAATAGATAAACAAGATGTCAACATTATTACTTAAAAAGGGAAGGACTCATCATTTGTCCGTCATGGAAATTGAACAGGTCTTGTTTATATGGAGGAGTTGTAACTGTCTCAATTAATGAAAATTTATATTTGAATGTATTTATGTTTGAATGGATGAAGTGAAACATTCAAAAAGTTGATGGTAGATTAATTGTACAAGGAAATCCACCCTTACCATAGACAAAGATTTCGACCAACTCTATTTAAGAGGTTTAAAATTGTTGGTTTAGTTGACTTGAAACATTATGTAAAGTTGTGATGATGTTAGCATAAATATAGCTGACTTGAATGGGGAAAATTTCATAAAACAAATATGTGGTTATGCATCAAGTTAATAACTGTAACCTTTTTATTGATTCACTTTCAGCTAAAGTTTGCAGATAGAATTTAAAATATATTTTTTTATGAAAATTGTAGTTAAAAATGTTAAATTTCAAGCAGAAGGAGTAGTTGGAATGACATGACACACACACACACACATATATATATATTAAAATGACTTGTAGCATAACGATCAAAATAATCTAGCGTTATCATCTATGTTCCCATAGTGCAAAGAAATATTCCCATAGGTGGTGTCTTGAATCATTACTACGTGCGTAGACGTTTATAACATCGAATCATGAACAAGATTGGCTGTTGAAAGCTATTCTAGCAAGCGATGAGTCTAGCTGAGTTCTATTTGGCATCGCAGTGAATTATACTTTTAAAATTTTTTAGTTTTAAATTAATTTTTTATATATTTTTAGATTATTTTGATGTTGTTATATAATAAATAAAATATAATTTTAAATAATAAATATTTTTAAAAATAACATTTACAGTACTCTTAAATATGCCTAACCAAATCACAAACCCTACAGCAATCAGAACAAAAGCTATGAATTTTGATCCGAAGCACAAATCGGAAGACATGGCTAGAATGGACAAACAAGCAAATCAAATACTTTGATGTGAATCGTAGAAGCTAGCTGCTGGGATGACTCAAGAAGATGAAAGCTAAAATTCAGCGCTAGCACCATCAGAATTGCATTAATTAGGGATGCCGTTACCATGATTATCATTAATGTAGGGCCAAATTGGGATTTGCGGGAAGATTACGTGTGAGTGAATGAAGGAGGGTAAAAAAGGAACTTCACAGATGAAAAGGGCAACCAAAACATAATGAAACCGTCATGACCTAAAAACATGATAAACAGCACAAGCGCATTCTATTACTGGCTGCTACGTGGTTATCTTGGACCATTAGTTTAAAAACAATCCAACGGCCGATAGAGAAACTTTATTCTATTACTGGCTGCTACGTGGTTATCTTGGACCATTAGTTTAAAAACAATCCAACGGCCGATAGAGAAACTTTATTCTATTACTGGCTGCTACGTGGTTATCTTGGACCATTAGTTTAAAAACAATCCAACGGCCGATAGAGAAAC
>Ga0325411_1005433_pt1 | contig 14088 bp, 10 predicted proteins | sample PopdelMetagenome_13_FD_206181 | JGI IMG/M metagenome (GOLD analysis project Ga0325411, IMG submission 206181) | Populus deltoides microbial communities from Bellville, Georgia, United States - Xylem-PdIQD-R4 | ecosystem: Host-associated > Plants > Phyllosphere > Stem > Wood/Secondary xylem... | reverse complement strand
AAAAAATATCATTTTGATTTCGAAACTAAATTACTTTTTATTTAGATTTTAAATAAATTATTTATATTTAAACTAGTATTTTCTTTTAAGAAGAACATTATTTGTAGTGTGTGTGTATCAAACTCTTAGTGATAATGTTGAGAAACAAATTCTATACTATCTAAGCATAACAATTTAAGAATAAATGCTTATTGATGCATGGAAATTTAAGCACATACTATGTATCATATTTATTTGATAATAACGACCAAATTCTTTTTTTAAAAGAAAAAAAATTAAAGATAATAGCCACCAATAAAATTAAATTGTCTTCATAATCTCCATGACATCAATACTTAGAGCTTGGTTGTGTATTTCATGTCAAAAAACCTTTTTAATTCAATGGATCTAGTATCAAAGAATCTTCTCAATCTAAAAATTTAAATTATTAAGTGAAATTTTAAAATATAATTTATATTATTTTCTAACACATCTTTTCAAGTGAAAGTTTTTTGGATTTAAAACTTGTAAAAACTCATACTATCTTATGCTTAATTTTTATCAAATAAAATGAGAGTTGTTAGATTCAAACTCGTGATTATTTGATCAACAAAGCTCTGATACTACATTAAAAAATTATCTCAATTAAAAACTCAAACTATAATTAGATTAGATGTCAAGATATGATTTATATTATTATCTAAAACGCTGAATAATTATTTATTGGTGCTATTACTCCATCAAAAATATATCGACCTATATGTAAACTCTTATTTTTTACAATTTTTCATTTTTTTATCTGTTATTACATTGAAATTTAAAAAAGGCTAATTGAAAAACTTAGCTTATAGTAGAGTTAACATGGACATAATATTCCTAAAAAAAGAAGTTAATGTGCATCACAACGGATAAATAACATGCAGCAAGGAGAACCGTGCGTGCTTGAACTCATAATTAAGCAGGTCCGTACTATTTAAGGTGAGTTGATTACGCTAATAGAGAAGAAGGTCAAGGACAGGCCCACAAACACCAATAATTTCCCGTGGTAAGCTAATATAAATCTGAGTCTTTTTCTATACAATATCTTGTCGGAAGCTAAGCTGTAGAGGTCATCAATGGCTAGCCAAAACTGATCACAAATCTTTAATCAACTTCTGATGATGAAGTTTAACGAAAGTTCAAGCAAGCACCGCATGGTTTCTTGGATAGGGATTTCAAGCTTAGCCTGCGATACGATTTTGGACCACACCCTACCTCTCACTAAGCACATGTAATGTTGCAAGTGTCACCATATAAAGGAAGAAGAAGAAGTTGGAGAAGAATAAAGAATCTTAGGTATCTCTTGCATGGTATTTCTTTTTTAACCATGAAGGCTATGCTTATTTATGTGGGGCATTCTTTATTTTGTTCCAATTATATATTTAAAAGTAATTAGTTAATTAATATACATAAAAATCTTATAAAAGAGTCTTCTCTCTTGAAATAAACTTTAGTAAAAAAAAAACTATAATTTATAATTTTTTTAACTATATTTTCTCAAACCGTAACTATAAAAGCTATTATGTATAAAAAATAAATAATTAATAACCATAAAGTAATCAATGGGTTTTTTTTCTTTCAAATCCCAAATATTTATATTATAACGTTAAAATTCTGACGGATTTTTACTCTCATCATTAAATAGTCTATATTTATTTAGTTTGATTGGAAAAATAAATTAGTATTGGTATATTAAAGCATGATTTTTATTCAAGAAGAGAATTTCCATGATCAATAAGTTCTTTAATCAATGGCCTTCAAGTACGGATATTCTCCCTTATGATTTTTTTAGGCAGGATCTTTCAACTTTTTTCTATGTCTAGGAGGAATCATGGATAAATGAAAGTCCACACACTCTTTTCTAATTTCTCCTTTGCCCTATGCCCCTACTATTCTGAATATTTGGGATCCCTTGCTTTCTGCTCCAAGAACCAAATAAAGGTTGATAATTATTAATTAAAGAGAAAAATGAAATCCCATGTTTCTTAACCTTTTTCTGTTAAAATAAACATCACTATAGAAGTATCATTATTATGTCAAATTCTTTGCCCTTTACTTTTAATGAAAGGAAGAGAAAATGTGATGAGTTTAATTAATTTAAGTTTGAGTCAACTGATCGAGTCGACTCATCAAACCCTAGACCGGCAAACACACTGGCTTTGAAGATTATCTCGTTTAAGCATTATCTACTCCATCTAGCTGCCAGGCATCTACTTATGTGACCCAAAAGAGAATTAATGAAGCTGGGAAAATACAGTCAAGATCATAACTGGAATGGTCAGGGTGGTGTCCGACGGGTTCATGCCAGCCGGGTCAGACCAAGCTCTTCTCTTGCAAGACCCGACTTTCATTATTATATGCTATGCATACGTACATATGAGCTTATAATAAAAGCATTCTGTGTCAGCTAGAAACACTTTCTAAAGATGAAAAAGGCTTAATATATTCTTCCTGGGCAGTGCCTCTTCTTTTGAATTTTAGAATGATGGTGGTCTCCATCAATGGAGGGGGGGCAGCATGTCTCTTAAAGCAAGGCTAGTTGATCGCAGAACACAGCCCACATCAGAGCAACCTTTGAGAGTGGGAACCTTAGTGGAAATACTTCATTAGGTCCCTTGAGAGCAGGATCGGTTTCTTATAAAACTAATCATAATTCACACTTTAATTAATTCTCCTAATTCTATCTTGTACAAGCTACTAATTAAATAAAAAGGATCGCGAACAAAAAAGTGGGATTCCTCCTGTTGGCAGCTACTTTTTTCTATACTATGCATGATGCTTTACCCAAAGTGATAAACATTTCCCCCCTTTCTTTCTAACAATGGTGGACCTGCATCTAAATTCGAAGGAGGCTTCGCCTATCAAGAATCTCGGTCTAGTAGCTGAGGAGGTTGTTTCACAAGTCAAATTGGAGATTTTAATTGCTTAAGTTTTCCTATTTTCTTCGTGGATTAATCTTTTGCACAATCTATGCTAGCTACTGGATAGCCATCTTGTTTTTTCAGAATCACTTGTGGCATCGTTCGGATTCTTGGTTTCGAGCCGGATCATAACTACTGATAAAGGATTAATGGGTTTGATGTGACTATTTTCAAATAGCAGGGCGTGTTAAATAATAAAATAAATAATATTTTCTTAAAAAAACCTTCGTAACGTACCATTGGTTAAGTATCACATTAATTTGTGGAATCCACCATATTAGATTCTATATATATCAAGGGTTAGGATACATTAATGAATCAGTTATTTTGAACCTTTTTCTTATATTTCTTATAATTATTATTTATCATTTGTGGTTTCAAAAATGGTTCATAAATATCCAATATCTATACAAAAAATTAAACCTAAAGTGTTGATCAAGGTACGCCAGTATGCAAATGACTTCCATAAGAGTGGATATATAATAATAATACTACTACTAATAATAATAATAATAATAATAATAATAATAATAATAATAAATATTTTAAGCATCCTAGAGTTACTCTATTTTACACTTTACCTTCGAAAATTACAAAAAAAAATTCTTGATTAACAAATTTTTTTTCAAAATCATCTATCAAATAAATTAGATGAAATTGAGAAGTTATTTTGGTTTCTAAATCCTCTATCAAATAAATAAGGTATGCAATTTTTTTTTAGCATGGTGATTTTGTATTAATTTAATTTTGGGTGGTCGGAGTTGTTGCCTTGGTTGTTAACAGAGAAGGAGGTTATAGTGGCGAATGAAATGGTGGTCAATTGAGAAAAAAAAAATAAAAAAAAGGAGAGTAAGAGAGTGTTTTGGGTTCTAGACTATGGTTGTGGTTTGAAAGGTGATGAAGATGAGACTGGTTAATTACAAAATTATGTGGGGGAAGAGAAAGATCGGAAAAATTAGAAAAGATTGAGTTTTTTAATGATAATTTTATAATTTTAACATTGTAAAGATTAATATTCTTTAATTATTAATTGAAATATAATAACAATCTTGTAAATAATTCAATTTTTTTGTTGATTATTTTTGACGTGCATGTAAAATATTATCAAATTATAAAATATAGAGTATAAATGTAATTTCTAAGAGAATAATGTAAGGTCAACAAAGGGTCAAGGTAATTTTTCTAAATAAAAATAAAAGGTCTGCCTTATCGAATGGAAAAATAGACTGTTCTATATAATATGGTTTATAAACATCAATTACAAGATAAAAAAAATTGCATGTCTTTTTATTTTTGATAAAATGATTGTCTTAATCACCTGCACCCATAAATTAGAAATAATTTTAAATAAAATGTAGAAAAATACAATAAATGGAAAGCTCTACTAATGTGTGTAAATGTGGAGGTAGTAACATAGTATGGTGGGTTTCACGGGGGGTGAGGACGCATGGGGTAACCACCACCACCCACCTCCCCTCGTGCGCGCTATCTTTCAATGGCGGCTCTTCCCTCCCTTAACAATTATCATCATTAATGGCATGGTGCCAAAACATAGCCCGCCTGCTAGATAATAATAATCTACCTCCCCTCTCTCTACAGTCTCTATCTCTTGACATAGCAAGCTAGTGGAACAGAGGTTGTCGTGTCAGCTAAGGAGGGTGGAATAGAAAAGACTGGGAGGGCATAAAAAACATTTGAAGGCTATTAACAGTTGACATAACGTCTTTTAAGGGCCCTTGTGGGCCATTACCTTCCACGTTACAATACCTTACTTTTCTTTCACTCACTTCCAACTTATTTATACCACCCCAGTTCATCCTTTTCTCTCCACAGCTTCCCTTCACGTCTTTCTTCAACCCATCCCTTCATTGCTAGTTTTTTCAAGTCTTGGTTTACAATGGCTGATGTTGGCGGTTCAGCCTCTTCAGGTAGAATGTGGTGTTCAGTTCCTGAAAGATTCCAACTGCACCTGGCCATGTTGGCCTTGCAGTTTGGTTATGCTGGTTTCCATGTGGTGTCCAGGGCTGCCCTAAATATGGGAGTTAGCAAGCTTGTTTTCCCAGTTTATAGGAACACCATAGCTTTGCTTCTGCTCCTTCCCTTTGCATATTTTCTAGAAAAGTACAGCACTGATATCCATTAATCTAACCTATTTTCTCATCAGTCATCCTTTATGTATACGTTTAAGGAATATAATTTTCTTCTTTTTTCGTTATTCAGGAAGGAGAGGCCAGCACTTACTCTTAACTTTGTCGTCCAGTTCTTCCTCCTTGCCCTTGTAGGGTACGTATGACTCAATATATAATTCAAAATTGAAAAAAGGAAGAAAATCAAGATTCCAAAAGAGAACTATAACTCATTTTCGTGTTTTGTTTCCTGTGTGATGAGCAGAATAACAGCAAACCAAGGATTCTACTTGCTGGGCCTGGAAAACACGTCTCCAACTTTCGCATCAGCAATCCAAAACTCTGTCCCTGCCATCACCTTTCTCATGGCAGCTCTACTGCGGCAAGCCCCCTTTCCTTACCCCTCCTCTCTCTCTTAGTCTCACATCGAATCAAACTTTTAATTTAGACAAATCTGCAGCAAGGGTAAACATGCATTTTTGTTTTCCTCTGCCACCTAAATTTCTTTTCCTGAAATGTGTTATTTTCTTTTATTTTGCAGGATAGAGAAAGTTAGACTAAACAGAAGAGATGGAATAGCAAAAGTACTAGGAACTATCTGCTGTGTAGCAGGGGCCTCAGTGATCACTCTATATAATGGTCCAGTCATATACAGCCCAGCCCCGCATCTAAACAGACCCGCACCTATGTTTGTTTCACTTGGAGATGCCAGGGGCAAGAACTGGACCCTTGGTTGCATCTACCTCATTGGCCATTGTTTGTCCTGGTCTGGTTGGCTTGTGTTGCAGGCACCAGTTCTGAAGAAATACCCTGCGAGGCTCTCGGTCACCTCTTACACCTGTTTCTTTGGGCTTATTCAGTTCTTGATTATTGCTGCCTTCATGGAGAGAGACCCACAGGCTTGGATTTTCCACTCTGGTGGAGAACTCTTCACTATCCTCTATGCAGTTAGTATCTATCTGACCCGTATTCCTCTTTGAGATAATTCAGTCTCCTGCTCTGATAAGCTAATTAATTTCCTAAACCAAACATTATGGTATACACAGCATGAGATTAGCCAGTTTAATTAACTTGAACTTACTTAGGTATTCCTTGTTTTTTCTGTTTGGGGAACATTAATCATGACAACGAGAGCAAGACAGATCATAAATCAAATCAAGGGTCTTAATATTTATTCACTAGTCACCTTTTTTTTAATAACTAATTAAATACAGTTTTTATTATTTTTTTAATATGAAATCCTTTCTGACATAAATGTTTATTTATTTTTATTGATTTAAAGTTTCCATGGTTATTGTTTTTGCTTTTTTTTTTTTATTATGAAAAAATAGCTTGTTGAATTTTAGTGTCTGTGATGGATGATTGCTTGAAAATAGATTAGAATAAATTTTTTAAATTTTATTTTTATTTTTAATATTAAAACGTTAAAACTATAAAATGACACTAAATAAAACATTCAAGTAAAAAATATTTTTATAGACATTTTAAGAAAAAATAAAAAAAAACTACCACTCCAGTCCAGTGCGTGCATGCTTTAAAATCCTGTCAAGTCTTAGATCAGAGATAAAAGGGTAGCTTTGTTGTAGTCTTTGTGCATGTGCGAACCCCAGTTGCTGATCAGTCATATGCCACCTTTATCTTTATTGATACACTATATTTTATTAGCTTTCTCCACATACATTGTAAGCTTCTCTCTAGTTGTTATATGATATGATCCAAAAGTGGCTATGCGCGCAATAATGCAGAGTGGTGGGTGTTTTGAAAATGAAGTGAGCAAGAAACTTCTTTTTTTGTTGGAAAATTGCAGGGAGTGGTAGCATCAGGGATTGCCTTCGCTGTACAGATATGGTGCATTGACAGAGGTGGCCCTGTCTTTGTGGCTGTTTATCAACCTGTTCAGACTCTTGTTGTCGCTATTATGGCCTCCATTGCTTTAGGGGAAGAATTCTATTTAGGAGGGTAGGTCCCTTGTTTATTTATTTATTATTTTTTAATCATGAATTCTATTGGCTCCACGTCTATCCCCAGCCATAAGGATTAACAATAATTTTTGGGATTTTTAACTAATCTTTGACAAGCTTAAATGACCAAAATATCCTTTCCATTTAGTGGTATTTCTTTTGTTTATCCCTTCCCAAAGGACAAGGCCACAAGGGTATGTGGTAGAGCTAGGTCAGACAAGTGCTGCTGAGGGCACAGGAGAACGAACAGAATTGATCACACTGGAGCGTGTGTTGATTTTTAATATATTTTTTTTTTCTGATGGGATATGCTTTTTTTTGTTTGTTATGATTTTGTGTGTACAGGATCATTGGGGCAGCGTTGATCATTATAGGATTGTACCTGGTCCTATGGGGCAAAAGTGAGGAAAAGAAGTTCTTGGCCTTGGAAAAGGCTGCCATTCAGTCCACTCCTGAGCATGGAATCAGCAGGGCTCAAACCCACATCAAGACCTCCCTCACTCAGCCACTTCTCCCCTCGTCAACAGAAAATGTTTGACTGGCAAAGCCTCTTAACTCTTAACCACACAGTTGGCCGGAGAGCCAAGATCCCCTGAAAAAGAAGAAAAAAAAGGCAGTACTGCTCTATTAATTAAGATGGCTTGTGTGTGTGTGAAGAAGTTCTTTTAATTTTTTTTCCGTATGTTTCAGTCATTTCATGTTAGTAGGAGGTTGAGAAAGGGGAGATTTTGAGGGGATGGACATTATGATTATCATCACTAATGTGGCCCTAAAGGCCTGAAATCCCCTATATATGCTTTCTTTATATATATATATATATTTTAAAATTATGGTTTGTTTTACGAAATTATAAAGATATGCAGATTGCAAAAAGCTAATGCTCCAAGATCATCATGGATTCGACCCCACTTTACTAATGTTGATACCCATTTTCATTTTACAAGCACGCTCGTCTTCATATTGCCGTCTTGACATTGCCCCTGTTGAAAATAATTCTGGTCGGAAAGTACTGATCATTTTCTTTGATCATGATGATGTATAGTGATATATGCATGTAAAACATCGACCGCATTATTAAGAGATGAGGCCGTTTAGCCTCTGGTGTCCATACAGGACAAAGAAGAATATATTTTTATTGTGTTCCACAACGGGGGTGCGAGAATTGACCTCCAAGAAATGAGTGCAAGATTTGCATGCCAAGTCTTCACTACGTTTTCCAGTACTTCTGATCACTGGTAGTGATTTCGATCAATCTTTTTTTGAGTTGTGGCATGGTTAAAGCTTTGTTTGGGACTTGAGCATTAATTCTCTTGGATATATTGATTTCGAATTTCAGTAATTACACTTGTATTTAGGCCAAGATTGGAAAGATCTTGTAGCATATTCATAAATCACCCGCACCTGGTTTAAAGTAAAAGAAATTAAGAAAAACAATCAGTCATTTAATAGTTTAAAATATTGAATTGATTTAAGTTTTTAATATGATATTGAAGTTTTAATAAGCAAGCAATAAATAATTTGAATCTCACTATCGTATTTTATCTAATAATTAAACTAAGTTAAATTAGTCTCACAGCCATGATCTTCAGCTGTTACTTAGTAGTTTGGCACTTGAAGTTGACCCTCACTCTATAGATATGGTTGATCCATATAGGACTCCTTCCTCGGTCCCCCACAGCCCCAATCCGTGTAAAATGATCATTATTTTCGATGAATTACGCATTTGAATGAAGATGAAAATGTCTGTACCAGGCGACTCTGTCGAAGACGGCTTGGGGTAATATTTTATCATATGGGGAAGGCATAGAATATGATATAAGCTCCTGATCTCTCCTTGGTCTGAAGCTCCTCCATCGGGCAATAGCAACTCCTGAGTTCGGAGACTATTTCTCGTCAACCTCCAGCTGGAAGTGCCTGTGCCCCAGTACTCCCATTCTACTACATGAACTTCTCTACAATCAGAGGCTAAAAGACACAAGCAAACTGACAAAATTCTAGGTTAGATTAAGGGAGGATTGACGGATCCCAAGATCACATCATTAAAGATGATGATTAATAATTACTATCCACAGATAATTATCATGGAGCAATATTACTTTTCCAAAAGCAATTCTTTTAATTTACGGCAGGATTCTTCATTTCCCTTTTAATCATGACATGAATCGCATCCATACTATCTTTAACAACTTTTCCCTTCTTCAAAAAAACATTTCGTGTCTAATCACTGATCTTCCTGCCAGAGATCATTAAAGAAAATCTCAATCCCAAAAGTTGAACCCTTGTACATGTTTGACATTGCAGTATCCTTAGTGATTATATTTTAAAAAATAGTTTTAATTACAATTTTAAAAAATATATTCATTGATACTATTATGTTATCTCAACTTTTATATAATTAAATTTAAAATATAATTATATATATAGAAATTAATGTAAAAAATAGAAGCTATTTAACTACCAAAATAATTTTTTCTATGTGGTTGAGAAAAAAAAAAACAAAAGATAGCAGACAATCTATTTAGGCTAAAAAAAAAAACCTGAATTAGCCGCGAATAAAACTAAAATTATAAAACTTACATTCAACCGAAACAAGTTAGCAGTAGAAATATTGAAAGAAACCAAATAAAGCAAATGCAACTACTTATAAGGCCACACCTCGGAATTCACCTGTATCCTCCTCTTTTTCCATCAATCACCATCATCACCCATGTCAACGACACCCTCGTCTCTCACCGTCCCGACTGGACCACCTCTGCTCTTATAAACAACAGAAATCCACAAATAAACTACGAAATTAACCGCATTAATCACAGTTAACACCCAGTAGAAATAATCAAGCCTGCTTTTATTAAGATTATTCCTTAACCACCCTTTGTCTTCTCCACCAGTGGCACTTTCGATGATCTTAACTATTGCGGTGCTGAACCAACTTCCAATCCCGATCTCACTAAGAAACACCGCACTACTAATACTTCTTGTCCCATCAGTTGCTTCGTCGTAGAAAAATTCTAGCTGTCCTACGTAGGTGAAAACTTCTGCACTACCTATTAAAAAGAACTGTGGAAACAACCAAAACACACTCATGCCTGAAGGGTTAGGACTGTCGCGTCTCTTTTTTTCTACCAATGCTGCAGCTATCAGTGCAAATATGGAAATAAATAAACCAACTCCTATGCGTTGCAATGATGTGATGCCGCGGGTGTGGCCGGTGCGTTTACGTAGGATAGGGACTATTACTTTTTCGTAGATGGGGACGAGGATGAGGGCATTGAGGGTACTGAAAACGGGGACAGAAGCTGCTGGAATTTTGAAGTTGGAGCTGAGTTTTCGGTCCATGATGTTGGCCTGGCTGATGAAGAAGGTCGAGAGCTGAGCAAAGGAGATGGAGAATGCAATTGTGGATGCCCATACTGGGAGGATTCTGATAAAAGACTTGAATTCTTCTACTTGTGTTACTGTGCAAAGTCTCCAACGGTTCCCTGTGTCAGCCTCAGAATCTGTCACAACCGCTGCCTTGTCCAAGAAACTGCTCCATAATATACAAGTCCCTTGAATTTTAGCAGGAAAGAAAAAACTCCGGACGAATGAACATCATGATCAAGCAATTATAGATCCAAGAAAGATAATTAAACATGACATTATCAAGTTTTATTAAACATGTGGGATATCAAGTTGAAATATGAGAGCTTCAAATGAAAATCTGATCAATTCTTATCTTCTAAGACAATCTCAAGGGACTGAATTGGACTTCATTGATGTTGAAGGTTAGCGTTTTAGCTCTAATTCAAAAGCTAAAGCAAGATTATGGTAAAAATTAGCACCAGTGGACTATAGACTGTGTACATACACGACCAATTGCATTTCAGGGAGGGGACAACTAGACAACGTTTTGTTAAAAATTTACCTGTACTGTAAGGTGTGAAACAGCTTTTGGGAGCCCTTGATATCAGATTCCTTGGTATTAACCTCGTAAAGCTCGGTTTGATGTCGAACCTGGACTCCATTCAAATGATTCCTTACAGAAGCCACCATCACCTGAACAAACCTGGTGAAAGGGCTACCCATGGGCCTTTGGAAACGATAAAAAGGAATGCCAGCTGCTAAAATGATGGTAGAAATAACCATGGCCCCTGTAGGTAGCCCAAAACCTAAGGCCCATCCCTTCTTTTCTTTTATGTATACCAAGACTGTTATACCCAAGATAGCACCCATGTTTATAGCAAAGAAGAACCAGTTGAAGAAAGCATATTTCTTTGGCAATTCTTCCACGTCTGCCTCGTCGAATTGATCAGCCCCAAAAGATGAGACACATGGCTTGATACCGCCGGTTCCAAGGGCAATAAGGGCCAGTGCACCATAGAGGAACCCTGTCTGGCCATCGGTTGCTTGTGGGCATAGCCTTACCATGCATTTTGGTGGACGTAAGCTGTCTATAGAAGCTGAGAGTGTCAATAATACCATTCCCTGCGGTCCAGACCAAAAACACAATTCGCTCAAACAGCAAAATTAGGCCAATCTCATTTCTCAAGCACTGCTATAGATATTTTAAAGCCCATAAATGCAAAACAAAAAAAATGAAAAAGAAAAGATCATGTTGAATCCAATTCAGATGATTTGCAGGTACAGAATACAGAGCCTTGATTGTATAACATTTGAAGCCCAATTCAACATTATGTAGCGTACATGCTGGATGAGTTTGGTGTTTTAATATTTTAATAATATATATTTTTAAAATAATTTTTATTTAAAAATATATTAAAATAATATATATTTTTTATTTATTAAAATTTATTTTTAATATTAATATATCAAAATAATTTTAAAACATTAAAAAAATTAATTTCAAATAAAAAAATAAAAAAATTTCTTTTTTTTTAAATAAAATGTAAAAACCAACATCAAAATCATCTAAAATCACAAAAAGAAAAAAAAAAATTTCATAACATTGTTTTTGCGGTAAAAATCATGTTTTATAAAATTTTATTTTATTTTGGCTTGAAATTAGTGTTTTTTTTTTTGTTTTTAGATGGTTTTAATGTGTTATTGTTAAAAATAAATTTTAAAAAATAATAATAAAATATTATTTTTATATATTTCTAAATAAAAAATATTTTAAAAATTAATTTCAACAACTTAAACAAACACTACCTCGGATCACAGGCCATGTGGAAAAACTAAATGAAAGGGGAAATCCTGATTTCTTACTACGGTATAGATGCAAGAGAAAACAACGATGGTCCTGAATCGGCCCAGGTAAGCATCAGCACAAAACGCTCCAAAGAGAGTGAGGACATAGGCAGCTCCAATCCAGTCAGTCACATGAGTTGCAGCATTTGGAAGTGACTGATGCATTTCAAAGACCAAGTAAGCTACCATGTTCACAGCTATACCAAAAAATGCTAGCCTCTCAGCAACTTCATTCACTACAAGCACCAAAAAAAAAAAAAGAGGAAAAAAGAAATCAGCCTCTGCTGGCCAAGAAGCCAAGTTGAAGGAGAGGGTATATACATGCATAAGCTGGCACCGAACAGCCAGGTTAAACAAAAATCATAAACATGAAATTAAACACATCAGACTCTATTGTTCCTGAAACCATTGACAAATTTGCAAGAGCTGGTTTAATTAAGAACCTATAATAAAAGGAGCAGCTTTCCATCCTCCAGTAGTTCGCTTGTCTGCAATTCTGCCTCGAATATCAACGCAACCATTGCTTACCAAACTCGTTGGCATGCTTTCTTCCTGCTAAATCATCACCCAAAACCTTACGTTACTAAAGAGAACTAAGCAGGGTGTGTAATGTGAATCAAAAACATTCTTGAAATTCCCAGAAGAACCATTACCATAGTCGTCTGATGTTGGAGCTCTTGTGGGAATTTCTCTAGTGATTGTTGCATAAAAGATTGATAAAGAAGTTCATTGCCAAACGGTTCAATTCTCTGCCTTTTGAAAGATGGATCAAGGTTCCAATCACAGGACGACGTAGAATCTATTCTCTCTGCGACTAGCTATAAAGTTAATTTATTGAGTAGGGTATCTTACTGTGGAGTTCAGATAACAAGTGGCATTCAGCTGGGGACTTCTTGTCTTCATGAAAGCCAGGTACACTATTGGTCTAACATCCTTAAATCACTTGTCTTGATGTAACACTGAAATGGTAATTTCATAACCCTTTTCGGATTTGTGCTTGGAGGCCCTTTGCCGGCTTTGCAAATGCTTTGTTACTCAATTTGGAAAAATGGCAAAGAGTAGACATGCGCTAAAATGTTGGAACTATTCAAAATGCCCACTGATCATGTTTATTTTTACATTTTAAAAAAAATATTTTTAAAAAAAATTAAATTTTTTTTAGTTCAAATTAAATTTTTTTGATGTTTTATATTATTTTGATATGCTAATATCAAAAATAATTTTTAAAAAATAAAAAATATATATTATTTTAATACATTTTCAAGTAAAGAACACTTTAAAAAGCAACCACAGAGATTCTGGCTTTCTTTTGGAATCCATCTAACACTTATTCTTAGCATAATCAGCCAAAATTGAACAGAAGAAAATGCCTGGATATGAAAAAACTAAATCAAATGAATGGCAGAACCATCTCTCAAATCCATAGCAAAGTGAAGTTTGTTTTTCAATGTTCTAAATGTATTAGATTAGTGTGTTTAATTTATTATAATAAGATTATTCAAAATATAAAAAATTATTTAATAAAAACCTAAAGTGCATACAATTTTTAATATACATACATGCAATAATAAAATTTATGTTTTAATATAAAAAAAATACTAGCACGCTAGCATCGATTCATACTTGTATTTAATACAAAATTCAAGTCTAGATTGCATACTAATAATAAAAATAATTATATTTAAATTGAAATAAAAAAAGTAAAATTTACTTGTCAAAACACTTTAAAAGTAATGAATTTTTATTGTTGTTGTCAAGAAAAAATCATTTGACTTTAAAGTTTTATTATATCTCATGAAATTCCAACAATACCATATTAGTTTAAATTCATTTCTAAACAAAAATTTTAAACTAAAAATTATTTAACTCAAATAT
>Ga0325411_1005428_pt1 | contig 14094 bp, 6 predicted proteins | sample PopdelMetagenome_13_FD_206181 | JGI IMG/M metagenome (GOLD analysis project Ga0325411, IMG submission 206181) | Populus deltoides microbial communities from Bellville, Georgia, United States - Xylem-PdIQD-R4 | ecosystem: Host-associated > Plants > Phyllosphere > Stem > Wood/Secondary xylem... | reverse complement strand
AATTTTTTTTTTGTTTTAAATTATTCATATGTATTTTTTTATTATTTTTATTAAAAATAAAATTGGAAATGGAGGTTCTGGGTCCAATTTTGGTGCAGTAATTAATACTTTGACTTTGGCCAGAAGTTTGGATTACCGGAGACTATAAGCATTTTGAAAAAAATTGCAACTTACAATTAATCCATTCACATAGTTTTACAAATTCTTGGATTGCCGTAATGTGATATACGTAACAAGCTTCTTAATTATTTGATAAGTTATTGCTTGATTTTGTAGAAAGTTGGGTATAAATTAAAGATAAGTCGAGCGAAGGTCTAAATGAAATCATAGTGAATATGAAGAGTATAATCCAACAAATTTATTAAAAAAAAACACAATCTAAATTAAATAAAATCCTCTTTCTTTCAAGACTATACGATAAAAGTGTCACAATCATGAGTGGTATTTTCTATAATTTTTCTTAATAAATTGGATATTCTGAAGATAATTTATTGTATGTTTGGTTTAACTCTATTTCATTATATTTTAAAAGTTTATTTATTTTGAAAACAAATATGAATTTGATGATTTTTTTAATTTTCTTTGATGATTTTGATTGGTTGATGTCAAAAATAAAAAAAATAATTATTTTAATACATTTATGAGAAAAAAACATCTTATACCATAATACAAACTCGCATTTAGGTTTCGTTTGACATTGTGGTCCAACCGTGTTTTCTAAAAATTTAATTTTTTTAGCTTTGAATTAATATTTTTTTCGTGTTTTTTGATTATTTTGTTGTGTTGATATTAAAAATAAATTTAAAAAATAAAAATAAATGTTATTTTAATTTATTTTCAAGTAAAAAACACTTTGAAAAACAATCATCACCACAATAGTGAACAGACAGTTAAACATCAATTGATATTAAGTTTTTTCTTAAACAATATTAAAATCACTTTTTTATATTATTATAATACATTTTGATAAATTGAATGTATTTTTTTCATTACTACTAACTCTAAGATTTCAATTTAAAAGGATTTTTTTTTAACCATGGGTCAAACTCTTACTCGTAATGCTTAAGCAAAATGTTTTAAAAGATTGAAAATAACACATAGTAATGTTTATTTTTTAAAATATATATATTTTAAAAAATATATTAAAATAATATATAATTTTTTTTAAAAATAATTAATTTTTCACATGATATATTAAAATGATATCAAAATATAAATAAAATAATTTAAAATAAATATTATTTCTAAAATTTTTTCAAAAATATTTAACTCAAAGTAAAAAAACACAATTAATAGTATTTCAGGAGATGTTTGTAAATATAACAAGGATTGTTTTTTAAAGTGTTTTTTGTTTAGGAATATATCAAAATAATATTTTTTTATTTTTTAAAAATTATTTTTAACATAAATACATTAAAAAATTTAAAAATTTTAAAAAAATATTAATTTAAAATAAAAAATAAAAAAATTTAATTTTTTTTTAAAAATACTCAACACAAAAACAAATATCCAAGTTTAAGTGATGGCGCCACGTCAAATAAAAAACACCGAGCGGACCCACACATGTCAAAGCGCCTACGCAATAATCGAAAAAAAATAAACAAATATAATCTTAAACGAAACGGACGTTGGATTCCCCCTTTATATAAACCCAACCCTAGATACTACGCTACATCAATACCCTTTGCCAATCTCTTCCCCGCTCTATCTCTCCCTCCCTCTCATCTGCAAAATTTCCAGTGAAGCTTACTCGAAACCTCTAATTTTAATCAAGCCAAACGAACACACTGTTATTTTATCTCTAATTTCCTTTGCAGGTAATCTTTAGTTAATTGGTTATAGGCTTCTTTAGCTGATGATTTTTTTTCTTTGTTTCTTGTGCTTCATTTCTTATACTTTGTTGTTTGTTTTGATTCTTGATTTGTGATTGTGGCATAGATCTTGGATCTCTATCTTTTGTTTTTGGTTGATTGAAATGTATAGTGTATTTTGTTAGGCTTCTAGGAAAGAGGGGGTAAAGGCAAGGAAAATGAAGGAAAACAGCTTAATGAGAGAGGAATGAGATTAGATTTATTCTGATTTTCAATTTTTTATTTGTGTAAAAGTGGAAAAATTCGCTTTAAAAATGGAAGAATCGCACAATTTTTAGGTCCAATTCGACTTTTTTTTTTCTTCTTAGCCATCTTTGAGAAAAACCCCTACAAAATTTTAGATTTTGTTTTTGATATGGTTAATTTCACAATTACTTAGATGTTGTTTCCAGGTTCCTTGTTGATGCTAGTGATCACCTTTACTTAGAACCAACTTTATCTTTTTAAAGTTATTGCTATCTTTCTGAGTTCATGGGTTCTTGAAAGAATTTTATTTATTTATTTATTTAATTTATGGTAGTTTTTTCTGTCATAGATTATAATATGATTTAACAAGAATCCAATGCTTGGATATTTTTTTTATTTGACTCAGCTTTTATATATATATATATATAATTTTGAAGGGTCAGTGCCTGGTCATTTTATATTTTAATTTTTCCATGATTTACCAGTTCCAACCTAATAAACTCGACACATAATTATTTAATTAATTAGATCTTGGTTTAAATGAACAATCATTTTGCTGATTATTCAATCCTTCGATGTCACTTTCACTGGGCCAACTAAAAAGAGATTTAGATGAATTTGCTTTGTGCTTGAAGAAGATTAGTCAGAACTTGGACTTTAATGGACTAAAAGGCATGCGATATTGAATTCTGTAATGGCTTTTTGTTGCGTGGGGAACTGCTCTTCCTGATCTTATCTGTGTTCAACTTGTTCTTCATGCCTTATTTTTTGTCTTTGAAAAGTTTGGTTTTTTTAGTGTGTACGTGGTTTGTCTTCCTAGGATTTAGAAAGCGGTGCTTATCTAGAATGTTCAAAGTATATGTTTAAGCCATTTACTTCATCATTGCTTTTTCAAGAGAAATGAATTTGGAAATCGTAAAACGAAATTTCACCAAGAACACTAGAGGCTGTTTGTCCTTCGGCTTCTGTTTTTTAGATATTTTTTAAAAAATATTTTTAGCTTGAAAAAATATTAAATTGATGTTTTTCTATTTTAATTTTAATGATATAAAAATATTAAACATTATACACGCAAGTGGTATCTTTACTGGTTCTTTATTCTTGACCAGTTCCCCTTCCAAGTAGTGAGTTTCAGATTGTGTATTAATGGAAGTTTATAGGTTAGTTTGGTGCTTCAACTTGGTTGGTGAGGGAAAATTGTTACTGATCTGGTTTGATTTCTCTTATCTATTTCAGAGTTAAAGAAGGACGCTAGAATAGATCCATGGACTTTGAGCGATATTTTGCCCAAGGATGGAAATCAGTTTCAAGTGCAGCAGCCGAGTCCGAAAGTTTTAGTGGCTGTTTTGACTGTAATATCTGTTTTGATTTTGCACATGAGCCAGTAGTCACCCTCTGTGGCCACCTCTACTGCTGGCCCTGCATTTACAAGTGGCTCCATGTCCAGAGCGCCTCCCTTGCCTCTGATGAGCATCCGCAATGCCCAGTATGCAAAGCTGATATATCTCACGCTACCATGGTCCCCCTCTATGGCCGTGGTCAAGGCTCAACTGAAGCTGAAGGCAAGGCACCATATAGGGGTATGATCATACCTCCCAGACCATCAGCTTGTGGTGCTCAAGGTGTCATGTCAAACACATCCAATACCAGCCAGCGGCTTCCATATCGAAATCCTTACCAGAGCCATAACTACAATGCTAATCCATATGGCATTTTTGAAGAGGATTCCCCATCACCATTACTTAACCTTGGAGACCCTACGATGACTGGTTTGCAGGAACCAGTTGTTGGGATGTTAAGGGAGATGATTTATGCAAGGGTTTTCAGTGCATTTCCAAGCTCATATCATTTGACGGGAACTAGTAGCCCCAGGATGAGAAGGCATGAGATGCTGGCAGCCAAGTCATTGAACAGAATCTCAATTTTTCTCTTCTGCTGCTTTCTCCTATGCCTTGTTGTATTTTGAAACACAGTAATAGGTTATTCACCATTGTTCATCTGTATATTTTGTGAAGAGCAACGGATCGGAGGTTATGGAACATCTTAGATCAGATTATATATATGAGCCGATTTTTTATATTTAACTAGAAATACATGCCGTTTTATCAGGTACATGTGGTTTGATCAGTCATGGTGTGAACCTGAACATTCTTTCATGAGAACTAATGCTGAATGTGCAGGTTGTCAAATCTGACTTCCACTGTTCCATCGTAAGCTTGCAACGCTATTGATGGATCTCTCTGCTTTCAACTCGATTAATAGTCTTTAGAGTTGAGGTGTGTTTGCGGTTCTAGAAGACTTCCTTTGCCTCCTGATGGTAGCTCGGCCTTCTTATTCCCAGCCGGGGACTACTAAGGAAATAGGGCGGAAGCGTCCCGAGTCCCGACCATTACTTACATGGATGAAGGACGGTTATGCAAGGCAAAGCCACGCCATGTGTATGTATGACCACCTTAACCAGTACATGAACTGGGGCGGCGCCAGAACCACGGGCACAAGCCTGAAGGAGGAGGCCCGTGGGGAATAAATCATGTACTGATCAACAAGCTAGTGACCTGCGCGACCCTTCTCAACCATGCAATAAAATGGATAGGTTGGCTTGCACCTATCCAGTGCAAGTTTCAAGTTAAATTATTTGTGTATTAGAAAGTGTGATTGTAGTTGTTTTTTAAAGTATTTTTTACTTAAAAATATATCAAAATAATTTTTTTAATTTTTTAAAATTATTAACACTAAAAAAATATTAATTTAAAACAAAAAAAACAAAAAAATTAATTTTTTTATAAATACTTTTAAAACTTAAAAATAAATAATCTCAATAATTGATTGTTTGTTTTTTTTTTTGAATTTTAAAAGTATTTAAAAAAAATTGAAATTTTTTTTATTAAAAGTATTTAGTCACCCTCACTAGCTAGAGACAAAATGCATGCCTCAATGCTCAGTGTAGAAACATGTGCTGGAGACAAATAGATGTCAGCGTGAGAAAAAGACAGAACCCGTCTGTCCTTATAGGCTCGGTACGCTGAATTGGGCCACTCCTAATGATCCAATTCATTAAAGACAAGCCGATAGACTAACTTGCCCACCTAAAAGGACACAGATCAAATTGACTACAAGCAAGCATACTGCTAGCTTCCTCAACCACGTGAGTTTTAATGATTTTAATTTGTTATTATTTTTTTGATAATATGATTTTAATTTATGTAGTTATTGCGTAAAAGGGACATTTTCATTATCTAATGCAAGTTCCATTAAGCCTCTTGATTTTAATTATTAATTTTATTTTTTACGTCAATATATTTAAAAATGCAAAAAATAATTAAAAAAAAAACATTTTTTTAAAAAACAGTTTTACACAACAAAAACAAGGGTGATAAAAGAACAAATAATGCAGATGATCGTGATCCATCTTCCACGAATCAATGTGTTGAGAGCAAGCAATACTTGGACCGAGGTCCAATCCAACTCACATGGTAACTCCCCTGGCATGACGTCTACAGCAATATTTTGCCATTCAATTTGTTCTTCTGCAACGAACTTGGAACGCAAAACCTCTTGTGAGAAGAGTTGTCAGTTGAGCTACAGACCTACAACTTATTATTGGCCGCCACTTAAATTTGTTCACAGGTCATATAGGAATCTTTTATCTTATTGAATAGGGTTAAGTATTTTGAATAAAAGGAAATTAAAACGCATCAATCCTTCAAAACATCATTGCAGGAACTATAATGAGGAGTTGAATCTATTACAAGAACCAGAACTAATTGTTGATCCGATGATCCAGACATTTCCTCCAAGACACCACTCTGGTTTTAGATGACCTCACAATCCCCAAAGCCCCCGATCGTGTCACGTTGTTATCACTGGAAATTTGGACTCCAAGAAACGCATACTTGAAGGCTTGTAGGGTTCCAGGCCACGTACGGCGCGATAAACAAATATCATCAATGGTGGCGTTGGATGTGTTGAGGGATGTTCAAATGAGGATCGCCTTGGGTTCTACAAGAGGTGCTGAGATTTACTTGAAGTTAGCTATGGCGACAAACTCCACTGCTACAATGAAAGTCGTTTGCATACAGAGTCTTGGGTTCTACAAGAGGTGCTGATGATGTTGAAGCTCTTTTGCGTGTTTGAAATAAACTAATAAAAAGCTTTTGACTTACTGATCTTTGCTACTTCTATATGTCCCAAGTCTTATATGTGTATGTTCCTTTTCCATTTACCTTGTTTTTTTTTTTTAAAACATCTATATGCCTTTTTTTCCCAAAGGGATGTAGTTCGAATAAAAGCTTGCTAAAATTTATTTATTTTATTTAAAATTATATATTTTATGTTTTTGAATTATTAAAAATAAAATTTAAAAAATAAAAATAATATTATTTAATATATTTTTTAACCAAAAATACTTTAAAAACATCATAACCACATTCTTAATATTTAAACATGTATTGAGACATATGATCACCATGAACCCAATATAGCAGAGCCCATGCAAATAGTGGCAGACACAAGAGGGCCCTGGTAAGGCCCCGGCCCCCACAGAGAATTTTTTTTTCAGCCACTTTTTTAATGATATTTATAGTTTTAGTCAAAAAGTTGAAAAAAAGAAGAAGAAGAAATTTTAGCCACCCTTAAATAATCCAGTTCCAGTGCACTTCTCAATCCTTTCAACCCACTTGCCAATGAAAACACTTTTTTTTTTTTAATTAAAAAAAGCAACTAAACCCACAAGTCGTCGTCAACACCAATCACAACAAATTCAACGTAACCAATTCAACACAAATTATAATTTCATATCAAGTCATTTCGTAATGAAAGAAACTCAATTATTAAATAAAATAAATATTCATTATAGTAAACAATTTCAATTTGATTATATAATGTAATTGCGTATAATAAATTAGCCATGTCATTGTGGTTAACGATAAATAACCTTATTTTTCTCTATTACAATGTCCAAACACTAAATCTCTTCAACATTGTCAAGTAAAGAACAACAAGACTAGAATCAAGTATTGAATGTATAAGAAACAACATTATGTAACCCTCATGTATTAAAAAATTCCCATGATATATAACAAAAAAATATATCTTCATTTATAATATATAAATAAGATTTTTATTATATGTTACAAAAAAAATAATTCATACCAATTTATTATATATTGGTGCATGGACTTCATAATTATTCGGATTATATGTCGGCTGATGTGAAAGATCAAATAAACACCTCGAAATATACTTATATGGTAGTGTAATGAATCATCTTATTATGTTCATATACCAAAAAATATAGATATCTAACTTAATAGACAAATACTACTTTGTAAATATATAATCTTTCATTACATGTCAAATATTGATATATTTTACATGAATCATAGACTAATCATTATCCCTTTAATCTCGACGATTAACAACATGTAAGTCATAAATCATGTCAAAATCATCAGGGATGTGTTAATGCAATCCAAACTACTATATTATCTAATCATAACAATATTGCACCTTAATAATGACAAAATAGTGCATTGCACTTTTAGCCGTAAATCATTGCGCTTAATAAAGAAACTCTTATTATCAATTTGCGATGAACAATCTCCATATCACATATTAATGCATAAAATAAATATATTAAAAATTGAAAATTTCCCATATAATTGAGGAAGGAGGAAGGAGGGGAAGGAGGAAGGAGGTGAATTATACTTCAAATTGGTTAAACAAAGGTCTTGTGGGGTGGTGCTAGTGGCGAGAAAGACTTGATGTTGCGCCGGGGGGGTTGGGGGGACCAATGGTGGAGATAGTTTTTTTTCACGATGAAGAGAGAGGTTGAGATTGCGGGTGATGTTAAGGAGGAAGGAGAAGGAAGAAGGAAGAGGAAGAAGAGGAAGAGGAAGAGGAAGAGAGAAACAAGGCGGTGCACATGGAATATTTTGCTACTATGCTAACGTGGAAAAAAAAATCCATGAGTGAACAATCATGCTTTGGTCTTGGGGACTCACATTTTTTCTAGCCTAAAAAAGCATGGAAAACAGTACGACGTGTCATCCTCACTTTTAATTTTTTTTTTTTTAAATTAAGAGGCCTTGTTGCTAGCAAGGCCTATTATTAATGTTCTAGGTGCACATGCCTAAACGCACCTGACTTGCTTTTTTTTTTAATATATATATATATATAATTTCTCATATTTTTTTCATTTAATGCATTTTTAACCCCTTTTTTTTTGTTATTTTGCTTTAAAAAATTAGGCTTACTTTTACTATCTCAGTCTTATGCTTTTATCTTGATTTTTTTTAAAAAAATATTTCACACAATTTTTTTAATGCATTTTATTATAATATATTAAATGAAAAATAATATGAGGGATGAAAAAATTATTAAATTTAGTGGCGTGCATGATCGAGTCGTGAGTTTTACTGGTGGACTGGAGTTGATTTTGATTTTTTTAATTAAGTATTGTTTTTTATTCATTTCATTCTTCAAAACTGAGTTAATTGATAATTGAGCTTTTTAATTTATTTTTATAGGATTATACCCTAGGTTTTATAAATTAACTTAGATGAATCCAATATATTACCGTCTAAATATTAAATAAAAATATTGTTCAGTATCACTATATCAATTTTTTTATATATAAAAAATCTAATATATGGTAAATTTTGAATTCATAACTAAAATTTTCTTAAAAAAAATATTAACAAAGCCTATGTATTTAGTTTTTGGTATTTAAAAGAAATTTTATTTTAACTTGTAACGCAGCGTCAACCAATGGTTTTGTATAAAAATATTGCGTGCCAGAATATTTTTTTTTTTAATGAAATTATGGCAAAGATAATGGTAGGACATGTCTCTTTCCAGAAAATAGTTTGTATTTCTCTATACTTTGCACATAATATATTGTGATATTTATATTAAATATATGTGATGATGCCGGGATTGGCTAGGCACCCACCATCACGAGGCCTAAAGCATCTTTCTAAAGGTCAGATATGTGAGGACCAGGCAAAATAACATGAGATGGCCAACATGTGATTCTAGCTGACAGTAGATGTCCAATCCTGCCCTTACTTTGACTTGTCAACTCATGTTTTGTATGTTTTGATAGTGTGATTATTGTTGTTTTTAAAATGTTTTTTATTTAAAAATATATTATTTTTTTATTTTTTTAAAATTATTTTTGATTTTAACATATTAAAATGATTTAAAAATACCAAAAAATATTAATTTGAAATAAAGAAAAAATAAAAAAATTTCAATTTTATTTAAAAACGCTTTTGAAACCCAAAAACAAACAATCATTTAGTTCTCGTGTTTATGGGACAGTGAAATAGAAAATTTAATTTTGGTTGACTGGTTATTTTGAGGATATTTTTATTATTGAATTATTAAATAAAAAATTAATGTTGAGTTTATTAAAAATGGAATAACAACCAGTATATTTCTATAATTGTTTTAATATTCTAGATTAGTTTTGAAAAGCTATATTAAGGGTTCGTTTGGTATTGTGTTTGTAACTGTGTTTTGTCAAATTTTAAATTTTTTTTTGCTAAAATTGAGTGCGGTTTGTACTTTTTAGATCGTTTTGATGTGCTGATGTCAAAAATAATTTTTAAAAAATAAAAAAAATCATTGGCATGTATTTCGGCACAAAAAGCTAATTTGAAAAGCAACCGCAACCACACTACCAAACACGCTCTTAAAGCACGCTCTTAAAGCTTCTACTTTGCTAATATGACAATAAAAGACAAGCCTTATTGTATAAGATATTAGAAGAATAATATTTAATATGTCATCAAACTATTTGAATATTATTAATTTTAATTTTAACCCCTTTTTTTAAATCAATTTGACCACTAAAATATTTTAATTTTTTAATTAACCACTTAAAAAAGGTTAAACTTTCTGTAAAATGATGTTATTTCTTACAAGAAAATTGTTTTTTTTTTTTTGGAAGATATTAAGATCCTGCACATCAGGACAACATCCTATTGGTAGTCATTCTTCTAGCTTTTATTTGGTTGCCAGCCATAATAATTCCTAGAAGAACATTTTCTCTGCCGTGCCAGAACTTGCTGTTAGCAAATTGCTTTTTAAAATAGACAAAATATTCTTTGAATAAGGAGGCGTGTGACCGTCTTTCTCTCGACATGACAGGGTACGATGAAAAAGAGAAAGGGTAAAGCATTGAGGAAAAACACATGAATCCTTTCTCTCGCGCTTGCTTCGATTTGAAATTCAATCTGTTTTTTTTTTAATTTGATTTTTTAATATTTTAAATTGTTTTAAAAATAAAAAATATTATTTTTATATATTTTAAAATTAAAAATATTAAAAAAAACAATTTATACCACAATTCCATGCAATTAAGGTAAGGTTTAGGAATGCGGCTGCGGTTGCGTTCTCAAAAAATTTGAAATTTTTTTTTTATTAAAATTTAATATAATTTATATGTTTTGGATCGTTTTGATGTGCTGATATCAAAAATAATTTTTAAAAAATAAAAAAATATCATTGACATGTATTTTAACACAAAAAATTATTTAAAAAACACCCGTAACTACACTCATAACCCCTCTAAATCACATTTTGCATAGGTCAACACCTAACCACATCAGTAGTCAAATCGAGTTTGCTACCACCTCCTCAGGAAGATTCTAACAATCCCATCCATCCATCCATTCATCATGGCACCCCTGAACATTAATTATGGCGTGAGAGAGGGTTTATTTTTGCGTTTTAATTTGTTTTTTTTAAATAGTTTTTTATTTAAAAAATATTAAATTGTTTTTTATATGTATTTTAGGACAGTTTTAATATTCTGATATTAAATATATATAAATTATTTTAATATATTTTCAATTAAAAAACATTTAGCAACATAATAAAAAAAACACTTCATTTTAAAATTCTAACTAACAACTCTTTGTTCAAATTCTTGATAGACGAATGAGAGTGTAAAAATTTATCTGTAATTCATCACCCTTTCCATCTTTTATTTGGATTTTTTTTCCTTTTACAGTGAGGAACATCATGGGTAAGATTAAATCTAGTTCTTTTATTTAGCAACCAATAAATCATTTATATTAAAATAATGAGATTTATAAGAATATTGTTTCTTTCAATCCAAATAAGTTACCAAAATACATATTTCTCTGACATGTTTTTTGAATATTTGTTCTTGAGTTATAGTTTTCTTTTTAAAATTATTTTTCTATTCAAAAAACAGTTAATATTTTTTAAAATAATTTTAATATGCTAATATTAAAGACAAAATAATATCTAAAAAGTATACTTTTTATTATATTTTTAATTAAAAAACACTTTAAAAGAACATCAATGAAAAAAAAACAAATCACCAGCCTCTTGATATTAACTTTTTAGTCGCACATCCTATGGTTTCTCGATATTGGGATTGGATAAATGGAGTGATTACAATCACACAACGAACGACTACAACTCAATAATGGCGATAGGCAGACAAAGAAGCTCGCCGGACACTTCCCAGGTAGGGTCAAAGTTCCCTGCCCTTCTTTTGATTTTGTAGGTTGACCTTAATAATAATTGGTAATTAATTCAGTACCCTAATCATCATATCCGTCCAATGCTATCCATCTGATCAATACTGTAGAATTAATCCATTCTTCATTAATCAATACAATCAGAAACTTATTTTTTTGTCTTATCGTGAAAAAAGTTGCAAAACCCCCCACAGCACAGCTGCGTAGAATGAAATCTATGGGCTAGCTGCTCTCTAAATGGGAGAAATTAGGTTCAAGTAAACAGAAAGTGTGAAAGTACTTGGCTTTGTTTTTTTGTTTTATAAGGGGAGAAGAAGGAAAGGCTGGAATTTCCACCGTATAGACTATAGTTTGGCCACTCCAATCGTTTGGCTACACAATGTTCATTTATTTATTCATTTATTATTTCAAAGCAGAATATATGTAGCGACTTTTGAAGGGATAACGTCTACAATATAGAAAACGAGAGACATAAATTCTTGCTAGTATTATTTTATTGCAAGAAATTGAGAACAAAGCAACAGGAAGGGATCTCCAAGAATGGCTGCCTTCCGATACAAGAAGGTTACATGCACCTAAAGAAAACAAAAAGGTAAAAGAAATAATAGAAAAAGAAACAGTCCACCTTCCACGGTGGTTTCCTAGAGGGTGTTGATATATATATATATATATATATATATTACAAGTAGAAAGCCTCGATCCGGCCCCATTTAATAAGAAACCTCTTGGATTCCATAAATCTAGCTGAGCCAAAACATGGCAGCCAATTTACTGCAGCTTGATCCAGGCACAACAAGCAAGAACAGTTCTTCAAGCAACATCAAGTCTCCGAAGACAAAATGTCCTGCTCCATTTTTATCCAAGACTTATGACTTGATAGAAGAAGGTGGTGCAGATGGAGTTGTCGATCATCATCATGGCAAGAGAATTGTTTCTTGGAATGCAGACGGAGATGGGTTTATAGTATGGTCTCCAGCTGAGTTCTCAGAGCTCACTTTACCCAGATTCTTCAAGCACAACAACTTCTCCAGCTTCATTCGTCAGCTTAACACCTATGTGAGTTATCGTTATATACATGCTTTCATCTTTTAAACATTCGATGCTACCTTTATCATCAAATGCCGAAAGCTCTCCTGTTGTTTCGATTTTTTTATTTATTTATGGTTCACTAAATAATATACTTAATTGGAAACATTCCTTTAAACACAAGATAACAGGAAATTAATTAGTAGAATACTATTTATCTCCTTCTTCTGCATGATCTAATCCAAGTTAAGAATTGTTGATGAAGAATATAAATTTCCATGATCAGAGGTGATATAGATTGTTCATCTTTGACTGCTCAAGGAATATTGAGTTCTCAAAGTATACGGTAAAATATGGACTCCCACGTACTAAATTTACTATTATTCTATATCTATATGATATATATGGAGCATGCACTGTTTTATCATGTGGGTGGGTGAGCTACAATTTATTCAAGAATGTTTTGATATGGATGAAGATATCTTGATTCCTTCCATACTTCAGTCATGGTGAAGAAAGTATATTAAAAAAAGAAATACTGAGTCAAAACCTGAGATATTCTGATCCACAAGTGTCAAAATAATCACACGGCGTATCGCCTTAAGCGATGACTTTTTCAGGGAGCAAACCTGGACTTCAATTCATGTAAGCAAGCACCACGAGCTGCTGTCATACTGTTTTTATAATCCATGTATGAGGCAGAACCTTTCAAATCTTACAAAATTCTTGATCTTGATGACAACGATGGTTTTTATTACTAGGCAATTAGTAGAGTGGCAAGTTTTTGTTGAGTTTTTAATCTGTCGAGGATAGGAAATGTTAGAATTTCGGATAAAGCAAGATAATGTCAAGATCACAAAGTGTATCAATGACTCCCTCTCCCTCTCCCTCTCAAACAAGCTACTGTGGATTCACATGGATTGCGTTAGGTTAACATCTTAGGATAAAAAATACATAAAAAACATATTTAAGTACGAATTGGATGTAGACAAAGGTATGAAAATGAAATTATTTATGTGATAGTTTTGGAATATACAGGATGTATTCTCCCTATTCCAACGTCTCTTCCATCAATTGACAGTAACTAGACATTACCTTGCTGTTTGGAGTTGGTGATATAATTGCATCTTGTGAGCATATACAAAGTTACGCTCAAGTCTCATTGTTTTTCGATTTTTTATAGTGAATCTAAAAATATAATTTAAAAGGCAGGGATTCAAGAAAACATCGACGAAGCAATGGGAATTCAAGCATGAGAAGTTCTTGAGAGGGAGGAGGCACATGCTGGTTGAGATCACTCGAAAGAAATGTGAGCCCAGCACGTTTCCAGCATATTTAGAGGCTTCAAATCGAGAGAGTGCAACGCTTGCCATGGAAGAAAGTAATCGTTTAATACTCATGGAGGAGAACAGGAACCTTAGAAGAGAGAAAATGGAACTAGAAATCCAAATAGCCCAATTCAAAGCTCTAGAAATGAAGTTGTTGGATTGCCT
>Ga0325411_1005427_pt1 | contig 14095 bp, 10 predicted proteins | sample PopdelMetagenome_13_FD_206181 | JGI IMG/M metagenome (GOLD analysis project Ga0325411, IMG submission 206181) | Populus deltoides microbial communities from Bellville, Georgia, United States - Xylem-PdIQD-R4 | ecosystem: Host-associated > Plants > Phyllosphere > Stem > Wood/Secondary xylem... | reverse complement strand
TATATATATATATATAAGTTAATAATTTAATAGACATTTTAATGAAACAACTTACAAGTGAATTATGAATTAAGAATTAAAGTAATGTAAATGCTTTTTGATGAGTTTAGCTAAACCTTTGCAAAATTGTAAACTTTTTTAAGACGGATTGAAAAATGAATTAAGAATTAAAGTAATGTAAATGCTTTTTGATGAGTTTAGCTAAACCTTTGCAAAATTGTAAACTTTTTTAAGACGGATTGAAAAGTATGGTATGTTGGACTGTAATAAAAAGGAAGCCTATAAAACAAACTTTCTAATGTAGTATAGGATTCTCTAATTCCTAAATCATTTTTGATAAAGGAGATAGAAGCCTTAGCAAAAGAAAAAGGATTTTAGCATTGGGTTTTGAGAAAAAAAGATGAAGTCCTTGACTTTAAGGTTTAAGATTGTTTATATAGCCTTGAACCCATATGAGTGTGTTGCATGCAAGGATAAGGTGGTTAATATGTTTGTCACCTATAACTGTGAACTATTTAGGATATGAAAGTCTAGAGTAACAATGGGCTACTGTAAAAGCTAATTCTCATTTTAAAATTTATAGATTGAGGACTGTTGATGTTAACTTTTGGGTTTTTTTTATTATGCGACGCTCGAGCGGGAAATATGATTGCATTTAATGATGTATATTTTTTGCTCTTAGCTGATGGTTAATTGACTAGTTTTGATCAAGGATGGTGTGCTACAGTTAAGTTTGTATTGGGGGTGAGTACACTTTAAGGTCCACTTTTGAGACCATTACTGGTTAACTATGTTTTAAGCCATTTTTTACCCGGGGTATACAACCAAGCCCATCACTGTTATGGGCCTACAATCATCTTAAACCTACATGTGTGAGAAGAGCACTATAGGCCCCACTAAGGAGCTTTAAATCACAAGCCTATTAATGGCCTTCTGAATCTTTGTGCTGGGTGAAGGATAAAAAGTAGCCTTTTTATCTAACTTTTTCATTAAAAAAAAGAAAGACCTCTCATTCATGTATCTCATCTAAATAGGGATGTGCCTTATTGTCATTTTAGGTGTGACATATTGATATGGAGATACGTATGATTTATCTCGATACTCTTTATAGTCTCATCAAAGATTTTGTCATTTACATTTCTCAAGAGTGTCATCAAGACAGTTTGTCTTAAGAGTAATGCTTATATTTTGTTAGGCATATGAGGAAAGGCCAGAGGATGGTGCATATGTGTGTATAGGAATAACAAATGTTTTTTTTTAAGAACTCTAATTATCCATCATTAGTTTGACCATGTTACTTTGTTGACCACAAACATGCCTGAACCTTATTGGATGTGGATTTTAGGTCAACCAGACTTTGTTGATATTGTTGGGAATTGTAGCCTTTATAAGGTGTAGGGTTGGTAGTCTTCTTCATCTTCAATAATTCTTTCTTTTTTTACTTGTATCTTTTTTGGGTTATTTTTTATTTTAGAGAAACTGTCATAACCTACCATAAAAATCTATCAACAAGCTAATTATAGGGCTTTCTAGTAGTGTCAAAAGATATTATTCATATTTTATACATAAATTTAGATATGTGAGCAAGTTAAGGGGTACATTAGTGTTTCTTTACCACTTCTAGTCCATAATTTAGTTGTAAGAGTTCCATTAAGATTAATCATTTTTTTTCAAAACTTTATAATTATAAAATTATAGACCTAACTAAAATAGCTTTTAAATCTAGGACTTCCCTAAACAAGGAGTAGTCTAGAGAAATGATTGATCTTTTTTAAGAAATTAGTGTTATAGGACCCTATAAAGAGTAGAACCTAGGGAGTAATTTAACTATCTCAGAACCAATCGGTTAGCATATACCTTAGTAAAATTTAAAGATGAAGTCAGTGGAATGTTAGACATGGCTGAAAAAAGGCTACATTTCTAAAAGGTCAGTAGAAAAGAATGATGCCTAACCTATTAAGACTTATACGGGAGTTAAGAGATAAATACCACCTTTATATATTCAGATATGGGTATACATGCCCTTTATTGGAGTTTATATAGAGAGTGTGGAACCACTTCATCCTCTACACTAATAAACTACATCTCAATAACCTACATCATATAAGTTTTTGATAAATTTATAATGTACATAGTTAATGGAGAATCCCTTTTTAGTGTTATTCAAGAATTATTACCAACTAATTAGTTATCCAAGCACACCAGAGAAATTTCATGTTTCTACACCTTTTTATCTTGACCGAATAATCCCTCAAGGGGGCTATCTCCAATAAGAATAACCAAGAAAAAAGGATAAAGGTCCAAGTGGTTGATCGTGTCTTATAAGATAACCTACGTTCTTGTTATTGACCCTTAATATATTTAAAGATACTCTAGCTCTTAAAGGACTTTAGTGTTTCTATATAATAACATGCCCACCTTACCTCGAGTGAAAAACATCCTTATGATTAACTATTCTATGCACTTATTGTTATAAAATCAACCATTTGACTCACAGATGTAATTTGTTAAAGTGTTCGACTATTAATAGACTGCTTTTTTTTTTTCTCTCATATGAATGTTACTTTTGTAAGGCTTCTCTAACTATTTATCATTTTTAAGAGTTGTTTCACCATAACATATTTGTTTGAACATATGTCAAAGGGAAATAAGAAGAAATAATCTTCTTTAAGTCTTCAATTAACACAAGTGCTTCTTCTTGGTCCACCTTGAAGGTAAGCCATTAAAATATTAATCTTTGAATCAACCAAATACCTTCATTGACTAATACTCTCCTTTCATTTAAAACCATGGATTTTAAAGGCGTTACTACTAGTATGGCTAATAATATAAAGAAGATGAACAAGGTTGACGATCTTAGTGGTAGTACTTTGTCATTCATTCCTTCTATTTCCACCTCTATTTGCATCATCAACTCTCATAGTTAAGAACCTAGTAGGGCTTTGGTTACTCCTCCCCCCTTCCATCATGTTCACCACAACTATTTTTTTTTATGGTAATCACAACCACTCATTTCCTACAATCTCTCATCTTCGAGAGTCATGCTCTATTACCATTAGAAAGGGGCCACTCTTTAGGGAGGTTAGATTAGGTTCCATATCTCAATCTTCCATGTCTTTTTTTAAAGACAAGTATAATGTACAACAAAATGTGTTCAAGTATAATAAACTCATATTTTAATAGTGTAGGGAAATACTTATAATTAAAGGTCCTGAGTGTTTATTCTAATTCTCAAATGGCATTGATTAGTCGATATGAGGCAATATATCCCATCAAATATGGATTATAGATCTAATGGCCTTTAACGTAAATCATTGCATTATATTTTCTTTTTATTTTCTTCTTTTCATATAGGTCCTCAACTTTTTTTTCTCTCTTATGGGTGTCCATAAGTGGGAGAACTGTAGATTCACAATACTTAACACTAGGAGGCCATGCAGAAAGAGATGAACCAGGCTTTGAAGGTTGCTATAAAGAATAGCTAGACCCTTATTACCATTAGAAAAGAGATGTAAACCTTGAGAACCAACTTAAAATCACTCGGGTGTTATTGATGAAATCCCTAAAAAGATGTTTTTGTAACAGTCTAGATTGTTAAAAGCCCTGACAAAGGTTGGTCAAGATCTTATGGCCCATCAAAGAAAAATAAAGGAGTTAAATGTAGCATCGAGTAAGGCACGAATCGGGGAAAAAATGGGTCTAAAGGATTGGTCATAAAAGATAATATGATGAATATCGCAAGTGACCTTCACTTTCAACTTGTCTAAAGGTGTCACAACTTAATTTTTGAAACTTTTTTTTTTCAAAATATTTTCTAAGAAATCCAAAGAGAAAATTAAAAAAAAAACATGTTTTCGATGCATTTAAACCATTCACATACTTTTTTGTTGTTGTAATTTTTAGTTATTTTTATCTTGTTGATGTTCTTTTGGAAAAATCAAATTCAAAGAAATATATTTTTGATTTATTCGTGTCTATTTTGTATTTTGTAATACTTTTCTCATTGAATCGACGTAAACATTATTTAAAAAAAACAAAAAATTAAAAATTAAAAAATTAATAATTAAAATAGGGAATAAGATGCACAAGGGTGCTAAAAGTGTGAAACAAGATAATGAGGGACTAAAATAAAATCAAGTTGCTTGGGAATCAAGCATTTGAAAGGAAGATGATAAAATTTGGCTTATAAATAATTAAGGAATCTTGCAAGAAATGAGGACGCCGCCATAAAAAAAAAACCTCAGCCTCTGTTTTTTGGTCAAAATAAGGCTAGCCTTCTCCCATCACCTTCTCTCTAAAAAAATCAAGTAAATAAAGACAATTTAGCATGCATCTTTACATGTTTGTATATATGCCAAGTATAGTTTGTAGGTGAGATATAGGTCTCCTAGAATGCAATTCCTCCTCAAAGTTGACGAGAGGAACAATCATATGATTTATATAGAATTTACCTTGAAGATTGATTGGTCAAAACAATCATGCAGTATATTTAATAATAGGGTCTTAACTTTCTTATCAAACCGATCAATGCTAAAACAATCATTTCTACATGTAAATACCTTGAATCTAGATCATAAAAGGGTATTTCTAGTATAGTAAATGGGTTTTCTCACTTCTTCTTAATGAACTAAAATGATGCTCACAACTAGGTCAATGACTCTCAAGTAGAGGAATAGATTCTTAAAGTATCGGATTCATTCTTCTAAAGACTAACTCATTACAATTCCCCATATGCCTTCATGTGTCTTTCTTTTTTTCTTTATATGATTCTCTTAATCCTTTATAATCACGATTTTCTTTCCCTTTGATTCCTCTTTATTAAGTCTACCTTTTTTTAATAAGAAATTTTATGGATAATTATATATCGATAATTATGACATTGATTTCATGAATGAGGGGTATCTCAATGATTGCATTATAGTACTAAGCTCTAGATACAAAATAATCAAAGATAGAATCAAAGACAACTAAACTTAAAGAAGCCGAAACTAATAAGAATAAAATAAAGGATATAACCTGATTTTTGGAGCCTGACTCTGATACCAATTGATGCGAACTTTTTGATCATGTGGTCAAACAACCCCTAATAAAGTAGATAGCAACCCGGAAAGCCAAAAATTAGATTTGATAGAATCTTGACCTAGAGGTAGCCTTGTACTTAAGAACCAAGGGTATTGGAAAATGACTTGGACCTAGAGATAACCTTGTATCTAAGAACCCTAAGTATGTGAATGACACCACGAAACCAGTTAATCTTTAATAATAAGTCAGTGTACGATCTTTCCCTACAAAGAAAGGTTGTTTTGCCACAAATAAACAAAAGGAAAACTCACATTTATTCTTTAGCTTGCTATTGAAAGTTTCAGCTAAAAAAACATAATATAGTCTCCTCTAACTAACCTTAATGGACCCTTTTCAGGTTGCAAGTTAATGAGCCTAAACTAATAATCTACTAATATAAATCCAATAATGAAATAAACTCTTAAACAATGTTTAATGGGCAAGAACAAACCCAAATTAAAAAATAATTATTCAAAAATAAATAAATAAAAAATATATGATATAAAAAAATCTTTATGTCAAGATTCCTTTATGTAGCCCGAATATTTAATTTTCGTATATTTTTGGCAGATTTTCAGTCCTGAATTCAAATACATCGTTCTCTTATGTCTGAATGAATTATTGGGCCTACCATATCTAGTTGAAAGCTTGAGATGTATAATTTCTAGCTCAACCTGAATCACAATAAACTTTCACTTATAGCTCCAGATATGTCCCAAATAGTACAAAAAAGTCTAGTTTGACAGATTTGACAAGATTTATCTAGTAACTTCGACCCTCTGAAATAATATGTTCTCAAACTTTATTTAACATGAAAATTTACCAAAATATAGTTCTATATGTCTAGTATCTTCTTATATAATTTTAGCTTGTTCTAATATATAGTCTGAAAGACATGCTTGATCTCATAAAAATGATTAACAAAATATTTTAAGTTCAAAATTGAACTTGACATCATGATACATAGTGATTCTTAGAGTTATAGTAAAAAATAAAAGCTGAAGTTTAGTAATTTCAAAGGTTTAAATAACAGCTGGAACATTGCATCTTTTATCTTCCATAATCTCCTCCTGATTTGTCTCCAATTGATAGCTACTAGGTTCTTTCTTAAAGTTGTTGTTCATCTCAATGTTTCAAGGTGTTTTCTCTGGTTTGTGTTTGGAAAGAAAAGGGAATGAAAGGGAGGGAGGGGAGAGGAAGATATGAGAAAAATTTTCTCCATAGACCAACCTTTAACATTCTTTCTGAGGAGAAATTGGATGGAAAAGTTATAAAATTTATAATTTTATTATTTTAAAAATAACTTTCTAGTTTCAAATCAAAGACATATAGTAATTTTATCTTAAAAAAAATTTCATCAAAACTTTTATAATTTAAAATATTAAAAAATAAAATAAAATAATTTCTCTCCATTATCTTTCATCTTATTTTTTATTTATCCAAACAAAGAAAATAAAATGATTTTCCATTCATCTCATTTTTGAACCCCTTATCTTTCCTCCCACTTTCCTTCCCCTCTCACAATTTTCCCAAACACAATATATCGGAGAGAAATCAGCTGCCACTTGGCTTAGGGTCCCCGAAATCACTAGATGCCAAGCACTCAGGTGACGTAGCAATAACTCGTGGCTCAGTATTGTCCGAGTAAGATAAGAGAAGGCCGGATCTATTGGTTGGTTGGTGCTTTTTTTTCTTTTCTTTTTTATCTCTCGAAGTAACTAACTGGAAGAATCTTCTTGTCTGAGATGCAGAATGAATATTCAAGTTAGCAGCATCAGTAGTACCATAACAAGAACACAGCAAAAAGCATCATCATCATCTCGAAAACCACCTTTCTGTTCCAGTAGAAAGCCTCAAGATCCCAAAGAAAATGGTGACACCAATGGTACGTCCCGTTAATTATAAGTTTTATTACTATAGTAATTTATATAAATGAAAGTTTTGTTATGTTCTTTCTTTCTTTTCTTGGTTTTAGTTAATTGTTTATGCTAGTTAGATTTAGTTAAGGTTTCGGCTGCTTTATGTAGGAACAGGACAGTTAGTGTCTTTGATATTTGTTCAATTCCCTTTTCCCAATAGTGATTTCTGTATTTATTCAAAAGATGTACTTCCCAGTGTTCAACTAGCAACATTGTCGATTTCTTGCCAGAACCCTGTGTTCTTTTTAGATAAACAACAGGCCACTTTCACAATGGTACATGCTTCTATTAGCTGCTCATTCTCCCTGCTCCGTGGTTTAGAGATAATGGGCATCCGATCAAATGAACTTGAGAAAATATAACTGTTAACAGTGGCTCCTTTTTTTCAGCAAATTAGATGCATTTCATGAAACTGAAAGCATTATCCAGAATAGTAGAACATGTGTGTACTATGAGGTTGTGTTCTACCACTGGCATACAGTATGATTTCCTAGTCTTGTTTCTATGACTAATTTCATTCTGTGTCGTCAAGTAAATTCTGTCTTTGAATGACAGAACTGCAGTTTACGATGTCTTTGTTTGTATGTTCTGCTTGATCGATAGTCGGATGTTTTTTAAAATCTTGAAGCTGGAGTTTTGAGCTTGAGATTAGACATTTGATAACATAATTGCTTTTCCACCCAGGGTAATTATGTTAGTTTCTTCAAGGATAGGGTGCTTACCTTGGCAAGGCTAGTTCAGATATCTGACTTGTTTATATACCGAGGTTGATGATTCTGTAGGATGGGAAGAGGGGTTGAGGGCTTCCAAATATGTGCATAATTTCAATGTTTTTACTCGCCACTCAGCTTTCAAAACACGAAGCTGAGGCAATGTCACCATCATCTTAATTGCAAAGTATGTTCATTCTGTCATTTCAAACTCCTTGTTAAATTTGTAGTCAGTAGGACATTTGTACCTTTTCCATTGTGATTGCTCTGTTTAAAGGTCCCATGTGGAACTGAAAACTCTTACACTCTGGTTTCATTTGCTCTACTCGTGAAGTGGAACACTGAAAAGAAAAAAGAAGAGAAATCATGAAATAGGAAATGCCTACCAACTTTCCAGCTTTTCCAAAATAAGGAAAGATCAGCTGCTTACTGCTCACGAAAATATTTGACCTCCACTTATAGTCAAGTCATCCCCTCATCTTTCTATCTCCTATTCATCAAATTTATGGCTTTACCGAAGGTTGGCATTGCTAGAGTTGAGATAGTAGAGTGGATCCAATATATGACCATTGCACTAAATTTTTTCACTGACAAAGCTTAGCCCATCATTTACTTGGAATAGTCATGAAGATAATTATCAAGCTACTTCACGGCATCCTTTTAGCTAGCTTGATCTGTAGCTTTTTTTTAAGGTCTGTAGTATTGATAACTAGCACTTGCAAGTGACATTCCTTAAAGTTACTATCCTGCTTCAGGTGCCCGTTGTCAATCAGTTAGCAATGTGAATAAGAGCAATGTATAGGCAAAGGCAGGAGGGGTAAGAAAGCAAGCTTGTGTAAGGGAAAGACGATAAAATTCTAGCAGAGAAAGCCTTACAAACTGATGAATTTTTCTTCTTAGGTATCACTCTTTTGGCTTTTTAGGTTCCATAATCCATAGAATAAATGTAAGTCTGAATCATCAAATCATGCCTTTTACACTTTGGATATGTCATTAATATATATATATGTAAGGGGAAAATGAGATTTTAGTCAGCCATGTCTAAACACTGGCTGAACTTCTCCTCCAACGCATCCTTGAATATCAGACAGTTTGTCTGTGATGTAAAACTAATGTCCCACCATATCAAAAATATTCCCTTAGCGAGGCTACATTTTATTTACATATATATGTGTGTGTTATTGCTGCTGCAAGGTCTTTATTTTGACATTTTTCTTCTGTCATTTGAGCACAATGTAAAGTTTTAAAGTATTTGACTGCATTGGAGAAGCTTGTAAAAGATTGCATTACAAATTTACGACCATAGTCACATAATTAGGTATGTGTCTTCTGTTGAACAAAATGAAATGGTTAGTTCCGCATGCATGATCATCAACTTTGAACAATTTACACTCTCTGCTGCTACCCAATGACAAATCTCATGCCAACATTATTTAATGAACTTCCCTCAGGTGATAAATTCTCAACAGACTGGGACAAGGCGTGGTCTAACTTCAGGAAGAAAGGGAAAAAAGCGTTCTTCTCTCAGTTCTCTCCAAACAAGTACGTGACCTGGAATCCTAAGCGCTCGAACTACCCACTGTCTGAAGAAGTTGATCCCATCAAGAGAGCAGAGAGGTCAAACCTCAGGTTATGGACCGGCCCAGAGTTTACTCTAGTGGGGGCGATTATAATTGTCACGTTTCTTTTGGTTTACACCATTGTTGTACCATCTAAGTGATTCTACTTAATTCCAGTTACCCTCGTAGAAAGCAGGTGCTGTGCTTTAAGGATACGAGGGAGGGAGCAGACAGGAAAATGAGTGTAAGGGATGGATATAAATCATAACTTGTGAGTAAATGCCTCCATCTCCAATACTTTTTTCTTCTTCTCGGGTGTAAAACTTTCGTATGTATTCGAATTAAGATAATTCCAGTCATTAATTGGAGATCAAAAATGAGAAATGGGCAGCAAATGAATGATATTGTGGATCTTTGATCCTGTATTGGTTCTGTTGGGGGACATCGAGCTGTTGATTCTGAAAAGGAACATTTTTAGGAAATCTATTTTTTCTCCTTTTCCCTTTATTAGTTTTGATGGTTAAGTACGCTGGGTGAATCTAATATTCTAGAATACTCTCATAAAACCTTGTTCTGTGGCCGGGCATAAGGGAGGAATGAGAACAGAAGTTCCCTGTAGATTTACTCACTAACAAGGAATATTTTTCTCAAATAAGATACTTGTTTCTTGAGAATTTGTGTTAAAGAAAGGATCTTTTTAGGAAAAATGAGGTTTGATTCATCATTAATTCTCTGCGCTTACCATTCCTCTGTTATCGGTGCTAGACCATTCTTTGACAGTGCAAGCGCACAGCCACAGCACCAAGGTTGACAGATGACAAGCAAATATCACTGGAGAAGCCTGGGATGATGAATTGAGAAGTTGGCCTTATGTCAGAGGTCTTCTATATGTTAGCTCGATGGATGGCATGACTTTCTCTTCGTCCGTTATAATGTCTGAGCGCTTCAGTTCGTGGAAGAATAAAATAAACCCTACGTTCATCAATAAGTTTGCCGCTAATATTGCAGTCAATCTAACCCAGTGAGACTTGCCATGGGTGCATCCCGCTATACATCCACTTCTTTGTGTTCCCTTCATCATAAGAACACTTTGTTGTGTCTGCTCTTCTACGTACAAGGACTTTTGGAGTCCTTTTCAAAGGGGACAAGAAAACTTAGAAGGTAACTAGTTATTTACGAAATTGGAGTCTTTACGTTGAAATGGTGAAAAGAAAAAACTTTAGACCCTGAATGGTCATATGAAGCACAGAACTTGACTTCGTAGCTTTGTTTTGCTTAGTAAAGCCATCAGAATAGTGTTTACAATGTTGGATCTATAGAGTTCTTCCTGGTCACCTTACGACAACAGGGGCAGATCCGCAGCCGTACCAGACAGAACAATTTGGTGCATGAATATGTCGGACTATTTTTTATAAAAACCGACACAATTTACAAGTCTGCAATCAGTGTCTTAATCGTTTGAAATTGTTGATATCAAAGATTAACAATAAGATTTCTTGCAAATTAGGTTTAAGCATTGTATATCTTTATTAGTATTGAAATATTCGTTATGTTGCAGACCCCACAGGCATGGCGACCAAAAGTCGCTTCAAATTCTCTCTGACGTAAAAGCTAGAATATGTGCATATATACCCCCATCGATCCCTCCTCTCCTATCAGTTTCTCCGAAGTTTCTGCCTTGACTCGTTTATTTTCTATCAGAGACCAAATTTGTTCTTTCTGTGCCAAATTGCTTGCTGAATTCTCTTCAAAACTACAAAGTAGCTAGCTGTCACAGTCTTAGGCGCGCGCCAATATAAACATTGCTGGAGTTACAGCATCATGCATAGGCAACGGCAGATTTGACATCAATGTGTATCGGTGTATGCGAGCAGCGAGTTCATGCTTGGCACAACTTTTGACTTGGATGGTAGGTTATCCAAGATATGCAGCAACACAACAAGACTGGCAGAATGGGTTTTGGCAAGTTGGCTTACAGTTTGATGGGTTTAAGACCAAGGCAACTTGCTGCGGGTTAGGCAGCTTTCGGCATTTATCAGCATTTAGTTGTCATGGGTGAAAACTATCCAGGGTTGTTTTGGGAGGTAGTTTATTTATAACTTCTGTATTTTTTATCATATAGATAGGCCAAAGAGTTGTATAGCATGCAGAGATAATTCTGCATTGCACACACAAAGACTTTTGTGTATTCCTTTGTTAAAGGTTAATAAAGGTTGGGATTGATTCTATAATACTTGTACTTTTGTATTTTGTTTCTTTACTTGTGTTGCATTTATTTGTCTATAATATTCAACAAGAGATTACAAGGAAGACTCTTGGGTGTGTAAAACACTTGGATTATAAGATAAACACGAGTTAAATTGGGAGAAAGGTTGGGTCTAGTAAGGGAACTAGACTGTTGCATAGGGCTATAAAATTTTGATGAAAAATTCTTCCCTGTGACAATTGGTATCATAACTTGGTTAGTTCTGATATTCTTGATCCTAAGTGCATATGCCAATGGAAATGGTTTGGGAGAGACTAACATGTTTGAAAAATCTTATTGGTTCTATTACAGAGGATGGAGATCACTCCATCAATGACAAACTTGAGTTCACTATTGAAATGGCAAAAAAGGTTGATGAGTAGCATGTGGAACTTGCAGCAGAGATGGGTCATAAGTTGCCGGGTTTTAAGGAAAATGTTTCTGTCTTAAAGAAGGCATTTCAAACACTCCAAGTGGTGGTGGCACTTCTAAGCCGAAGTTGTCAGAATCGAAGTCTTTCGATGGTGTTCAAAGTTTCAAGGAATTAGAGAACTTTCTGTGGGATATGGAACAATATTTTAGTGTTGCGAAGATTGATAGGGGTGAACAGGTGAATATCATTGTTATGTACTGATGGGTGATGCTAAATTATAGTGGCGAACAAGGATTAAAGAAGATTTGAATGTTGGGCGTCCTAAGATTGAGACTTGGGAACGTTTGAAACATGAAGTAAAAGAACAATTCTTATTGAATAAGACGTCTTGGCTAGCACATGTGGACTTGAAGAAATTAAAGCATGACATATTGTTAAAGGAGTATGTGAAAGAATTTAGTTCCTTAATCCTTGATATCAAGAATATGTTAGAGAAGGACAGGCTATTCAATTTTCTGTCTGGTTACAGCCTTGGGCACAAGCAAAGTTGCATTGACAAAATGTAATGGATTTGTCTTTCATTATTTTTATCGCAGATGATCCGGTTGATTTCAAGAGTTCTGCTAGAGATAGTTCTAGTACAGCCCCTCGAAGTCCAAAACAAAGGATGAAAGGGAAGGAAAAAAAAAAAAAAGCTCACTCTTAGAGGGTTATAAAGGTAAAGGGAAACAAGTTGAAGGGCAGGGAAAAGAGTCTAGACCAAATACAGGTTGTTCTATCTATGGTGGACCATTTTATGCAAGGGAATGTTTGAAGAAGGAAAAACTTAATACTATTCTGGTAATGATGGTGAAAGGGAAGAAGCAATCACACACGTCAACCTGATTCGTGTGTTGAGTTGTTTGGTTGCTAAGTTGAAGGATTCGGTGGACAAATCCAACCTTGTGGAAAAGGATTTAGTGCTACTTGACATACTGAGGTAAGGGAAGTTAGATGTGGGAGATACCCTAATGTATGTGATAATTGGGGTTAATGGCAAAGATGTTACTTTTATGTTGAACTCGAGTGATACGAACATGTTTGTTTCTAGTCGACTAGTGCCACAACTTGGTTGATGATTAAGAAACAACTATACCACAGTGAAGGTAGTGAATGCCAAAGCACATCGGATAGTTGGAAGGGCATATGGTGTGCCAATAGTTATGGACAAATGGCATGGAAAGCATGATTTGTTAGTGGTAATGTTGGATGACTTCGATATCATTATTGGGCAAAATTTTCTAAGGAAAGCCAAGATTGTCTTATTGTCATATTTGAACAGTATTTTGATTAACAATGAATTATGTCAATGTGTGTTGTCTTGTTGTGAAATTATACAGGTTGAAAGTAACAAGAGGGGCAATAACATGATCTAGGCCACGGCAATGGATAAAGTGTTATGTAAAGGAGGTGAAGTTTTTTTAGCATCTGCAATATGTGAGGACTCTAACCCATATGGAATGGTACCGGGTCCTATTTCCAAATCTTTAGGGGAATATGAAGATGTCATTCTTTCAAAGTTGTAGAATGAACTTTCTTTTAGAAAGGTTGTTGATCATAGGATTGATCTAGTGCCTAATGTGGTGCCACCATCGCAACCCTCACACAGAATATTGCCAAGGGAATTGGCTGAATTAAGAAGATAATTGGACAAGTTGATCGATGTTAGGTTCATTCATCCCTCTAAGGCTTTATATGGTGCTTTGGTATTGTTCCATAAAAAGGTAAATGACAACCTTTGCATGTGTGTTGACTATCGAGCACTGAACAAAGTGATAATAAAGAATAAATACTCAATGCCTTTGATACAAAATCTGATGGACAAGTTATATGGAGTTTTTGTCTTTACAAAGCTGGATTTAAGGTTTGGTTATTTGCAAATGAGAATTGATAATAGGGATGAGCACAAAACAACATGCGTGATGAGGTATGGTGCTTATGAATTTTTGGTTATATCATTTGGTTTGACCAATGCGCTACAAAGTTTTACAATCTGATGAATGATATGTTTTATGAATACTTAGATAACTTTGTTGTAGTGTATCTGGATGACAGTGTTATCTACTATAGATGATCATGTAACACATTTGTCTTAAGTGCTAAGCAAACTTCGAGAGTATAAATTGTTTGTAAAGAAGGAGAAATGTGAGTTTGCTTGTACAAAGATTATGTTATTAGAACACTTAGTG
>Ga0325411_1005423_pt1 | contig 14102 bp, 5 predicted proteins | sample PopdelMetagenome_13_FD_206181 | JGI IMG/M metagenome (GOLD analysis project Ga0325411, IMG submission 206181) | Populus deltoides microbial communities from Bellville, Georgia, United States - Xylem-PdIQD-R4 | ecosystem: Host-associated > Plants > Phyllosphere > Stem > Wood/Secondary xylem... | reverse complement strand
CTGCAAATCACCACAATCCCTTCTTCAATTCCTTTTTAATTTAACATCCTCTACCCATTTTCACATGTAAACACTATATCAAATCACCCATAATATTTCCTTTTACCATGGTCAACTATTACCCTTAGCACAACACCATGATTTCTTTCAAATTTCTTCATAAGTTCACAAGTTCGTCAACTAAATACAATCTAATTGTAATAATTATAACAAATTTTTCAAGAATCCCGATTCATCAACAAAAACCCCAACTAAAACTTAAAGATTTTCAACTAAAATATATTTAAATCTCATATAAACTTGTTAAAATCAATATAGAATGCCATATTAGACAATTATTTGAGCTTTAAATGCCTTCCAAACAAATTTCAAGGATTTTCCCTTTTTTTTCCTTTCTTGATTGAATTTTCTCCTTTGATTTTCACTAGGGGTGAGCAAAAAAATTGAAAAATCGATAAAACCAAGAAAATCAGAAAACAAATAACTAAAAAATCGAACCGTAAAAAAAATCGATTAAACCAATTAGAATATTTAAAAAAACCGACTAGTTTGGTTTCAGTTTCATAAGCCTGAAACTGAAAAATTAAATCGAACCAGAATTAATAACCGAGCCAAACCGGAAAAACTGAGTCAAACCGAAACCAAAATCATTAAAAATTACAAAAAAAACCTAAAAAATAATATAGTTTTTTATTTTTAATATAAAATAATTGAACCAAACCAAAACCGAACTAAAACCAATCGGTTGGGTTTTGATTTTTGTTCTAAAATAACCGAAACCGGTCGGTTTGAACCTGTTTTGTTTTTTTTTAAATTCAGTTTGGTTATTTTTTTAGATAAAAACTGAATCGAACCGAAAATAATAACCCCTAATTTTCACCCCTTTTCACTATTTCTTTCTTATTTTAATGTTTAGATGGCTTCATCTTTACAAACTCTCAATATCTCCTCTCAAATCTACACTTACCTAATGTTTTTTTTTCTAAGTTTCTCTCCACTTCTTGAGAACTTTCAAGCAAAATCACTCTCTTTTCCTCCTTCTTTGATGGTTGGCTAACACACGCAAATAATAATAATAATAATAATAATAATACAATGCAAGATTTAATAAAGAAAAGATAACATAAGTTATAAGAATAAAAACATGTTTTCTACGTTAAATACAAGTCCTTTACTAGTGAAACATTAGAATTTATACCTTTCACTTCACAAGAAAGTAGTTAAATTAGTTATAATTCGTAACAAAAATTATATATATATATAATCCTGTAAAGGACCTGAAATAAATAATTAACTTAATGTTACATTAATTTTCATTATGAAATAATCATGATTTCAACTTAATATTCCAATGAACTCTTTTTTTTTTTTTTTTTAAGATCAGCCTTCTATTTTAGTCATTCATCAACTAATCAAGTAAATTCTCAATCAAGTTTTCCTAATATCTTTATATTTATCTTATTTGAATAAATTTAATAAGCTGGGCATTGTACATAGAGGCCTATTGACTAACCCTTTTAGTCACTAATAAATCTTGCCATTATAATTGCCAATTATTTTGGCATTCCCCTTTGATGTCAATAAATCTAGTAATCCTAATAGATAACAATCATTTTGGTCATCCTATTTGGATTCCATTTGATTCAGTGTTTCTATTCGGAAGTTAATAAATCTAGTAATCTTGACTGAATACCAATCTATCTGGTCATTCTATTTGATGTCATTCAATCATATGTTTCTATTTGGAAGCTAATAAATCTGATAATCCCAACTTGATATCAATCAATCCAACCATCCCACTTGGATGTCATTCAATCTGGTGTTCCCATTCAAAAGTCAATATATCATTTTCATAACTTAATTTTGTATCTTGATATTTATATTTTCAATTATTATAAAAAATCTTACTTTTAAATAAATTATAGTTGATATTGACTTAAAGTGAATTTTACTAATTATCGGTGTGTTAAACACCTACATGAAGTCTATTGTTGTATAACTATCCCCGATTATTATGCAACTCCCGCAATCTCTCATGTATCATCATGATCAAATCATTTTAAACTTAATCTTCTTATAATAGGAGTCTCATTTTCAACTTTCATCCAATTCACATCTCATACCTAAAGAATTCATAATTTTTATATTCTTGTCAAATGATATGATCTTTTCACCAATTCAAGTATTTTTAGATAATTCAAAATTCCATTTACTTGCATGAATTAACCATAGCCACACACTCTTTTATTTCCTATCCTGAAACTTTATTTTTACAAGCAAAGAGAGTATAAATTTTTCCTAAATTAACTCATCATCCATTTTTATTTTAGTAATTTGAACTTGCTTTAACATCAATTTAATCAATTCAATTTCAATCCTCTCATCCACTCCTTGGTCGAACCCTTAGAAATAATAACATGTTATTTTCTTCATCAATCCATTCAAATAACATTTGACCCAATAATTTTCCGTGCTTATAAACAAGATTCTAGCATAACATTACAAGTTAAATCAATAAATTTCTTAAGTTCAAATTCCATAATCATACATAATATCATTCAAGCTCTCATCATTCATAGAATTACCAAAATCAAACACAATAAAATGCATGCATATCTTGAAATAACAAAGATTCAAAAGCAATTTAAGATGGAAATCAACATTTTATCCTTCTCTTTGTTCCTTGTTCTCACTAGCCATTGTTCTCACTCTTAAGTTTCTAGAACTTCTTAAACCACTCAATTCTTTGGTAGATCGCTCAAGAACTCTATTACTCATCTTAAGTCAACTCTTCTTATGTGATTTTCTAAGGAATTATGAAGTAATTTGAAGAAGTTTCAAAAAAAATCATAACCTCTCTCTTCTTACTCAATGTTATTGGCCACCCTTAATAGAAAAGTTCTATTTATAGTTAAAATTTCATATAATTTCACTTTGACCCTACTTGTTTTTTATTTTAAATTCTGCCTGTAAAACCTCCGGGCAAAAAATCGTAAATTGACTAGTTTTAGGTAAAATAAAACAATTCATAACTCTTGATTGGGTTATCCAAAAATTCTGAAAATTTGCGTGGAGCCTTCTAATATGATGCCTTATCTTGAGTTAAAATTTCAGAATTTTTAGAGAAATTATGAAATTTGACAAAAAATCACAAGTCGACTAGTTTTACGTTATTTGACATAATTTTCAATCCGACTATCGGATTGAGCTGAAATTTTATGAGAAACCTTAAAATATACTGAATAAAATTTGGTTGAAATTTTAAGATAAATGGAGCTCATTAGTGCTAGCAAAAAACTAGAAACCATCAAATAAAGGCAAAAATACTCATTAAGGGTAGAATAGTGATTTGCCATTGAAAAGAAAACATATAAGCTCTCCTTCTCTTTTATTAACTGCTGAATGGGCAGAAACAAAAAGATGAAAAGAAAAACAGAGCATAACGTGAGAGAAAGAGAGAAAAGTAAAGAAAAACAATAAGGAAATTGAGAGAATAACTTTATAAACTTGGAAGTTCAACCTATAAAACACTAAATCAAGTGAAGGAAGGAGGATTTGAGAAGGAGAATTCAACTAACTTTGGAAGAGAAGAGAAATTGGAAGAAAAGCAATAGGTAAGCATGAGAAGTTTGGATTTAATGTTTGATTTAGATGTTTTCCTAAGCTTATTTGATTAAGTTAGGAAGTAATTTCATGAAATTTTACCTTAGTTTCCTTTAAATCCTAGATTTTTGAATTCAGGGTTCTTATGTGAATTTGGGGGAATTAGGAGGGGAAGGAAAAATGATGAAATTGAAGTGGAATAGAATGAAAACAAGTTGAAATAACAAGTAAATGAAGAAAATTTGAGGGAGGAAAAAAAAACATCACATTTGGCCAAATGAAGGAGAAAAATGGGAGAATAAGTTTTGATGTTAATATTTAGAAAAAAAAAACCATGTTTAATCATGATAAATGAAAATGTGAGAAAGACTAAATAAAGAGATAACATTTAAGTTGAGAAAATAATAATAATTATTATAATTATAAGTAAATTCAAATTAAAAGAGAAATAAACTAGTTAAAAGAAAATATGAAGACAAGATGTCTAGATTGTGTTTGAATATAGTATTTAGATAAAATAAATAATATGATGTGAGGGTATAAAGAATAGAAGAATTATTTGATGGAGGAATTACGAACAAAGAGTAAGCAAAGAAGTAGCTTGTGTTAAATATGAGGTTGTATGTAAAATAATGATGTTATATTTGAGAATGAATTTTTATTAAAACAAATTACAAATAAAAATATTACGTGCTTTGTGTTTCGACACGTAAGAAAAATATTGATGGACTAATGATGTAATGACACTTGATTGATTCAGGAGTTGTGTCTGGAGCTGGTTATCAGACAAGAGAAGCCGGGTCATCCCGAGCAGAAGATAGGTGATTCGTCACCTTACTTTGTAATTTTTAGTTTTCCTAATTATCTATGTTACTTATTTAATTGATATTAAACGAATGGAGCAAATGAATAATTTGAGTTATGATTATGTGAATTATCGGTAAATTATGTGAAATTACCGATTTTATTGGTTAACAAAGGGGTTAACTGGATATGGGGTAATTCGTATGGAATTACTGGATTGTTTGGCTAAGAAAAAAGATTAGCCGGATGCTGGGTAATTCGAATGAAATTACCAGATTAATTGACTAACAAAAGAGATTAGCCGGATACTGGGTAATTCATATGGAATTATCGGATTGAATTTGCTAACCAAAATGGGTTAGCCGGATTTTTGGGTAATCAAGAGAATTACCGGGTTTATTGGTTAATAAAGAGATTAACTGGATAAGGAGTAATTCATATGGAATTACCGGATTGATTGACTAACAAAAAAGGTTAGCTGGATGATGGGTAATTCGAATAGAATTACTGGATCTATTGGTAGCCGAGGAAGGAAAACTAAATTTCTGAAGAATTATATGTAAGTGTTAGATTTATTTGGTAATTAAGATGAGTTAGCTAGATTTTTAAGTTTTGAAAAGATTATGTAAATTATGGGATTAAGTTAGATTGAAGTAAAAGTATTAAATTTCAAAGGTTAAAAGTAATTAATTAATATTAGACTAATATAGTGAGTAAGTTAATTAATATGGTTATTGTTGAAACAGGTACACCGCGAGGTGATGCAGATCGTTGGATGTAGGAATTCTCTTGTTTATAAATTACCATTTTGGAATGTAATATTCATGTCTTTACCATTTTGGATGTATTATATATATGTATAGTTGTTAGTATGACCAACTCATTTTCAAAATGATAAGATAAGATTTATTATAAATATAATATGACTCTTAATCTTAATGTTGTATTTATGTAGTTTAAAGGCATATATACGGTTAGTTAGCATTTATTATGTTTGTGATGAATTTGTTTATCTTTTGAGTTGTTTTGGTAGTACATTTATGTTGATTTACTAATTGATATTATGAGACTTGAATATATTGATAAGTATAAGTATTGAGTTATTGTTTGATGAATGGATCAAGATGGAAGTCGTAATGACATATAATAAAAGTGTTGTCAATAACTTGGTACCAACAAAAATAGAGGAAACTCTGCTAAATTTTTTTAAAAAAATCCCATAAATTTAGACATATTACCCAATACTTGACATTGGTAAAGAAATGTTTGGAGATTTCATGACATTATGATTTAAGAGTGTTACATTGCCCCTTCTTAATCTTTCCCTTCTATAATTTAATACCTTTTTTTCATTTAATTTGCTTTACTTTAAAAACGTATCTCATTCCTTATTATTTAAAATTTTCTGGTATTCATTTAACTCTAGAAATTTATTTATTTTATTTATTTTATCCAGGGATTTACATATTCTACTCGTGATGTTATGGTCGATGGTAGGGTGATGCTAGTGGATTTAATTTTATTGGAATTGCTAAACTTTGATATAATCTTGAGAATGAAATGGCTAGTTCAATATTATGTTTCTTTAGATTGTTGGCATAAAACAATGACATTTAGGATTTTAAAATAACAAGAGCTTTCTTTTCAAGGTGATGGACTTATATCTCATCCTAACATGATTTCAGTGATCACTAGACAAATATTATGAAAATAATTTCAATGTTATTTAGCTTATGTACGAGATATTAGAAAAAAATAATCCCCAAGATGGATCAAGTTTCTATAGTCATAAAGTTATTTGATATATTTCCTAATGATTTGTTTGGATTGCCATCTGATAAAGAGATTGAATTTTATATTGACTTAGTTCTCAGCATCGAACCTATATATATGACATTGTATAGAATGACACCAATAAAATTAAAGGAGTTGAAGGATCAATTGCGAGATTTAATTGACAAGAATTTTATTCATCCTAGTGTTTCTCTATGGGGTTCACCAGTGTTATTTGTGAAGAAAAATGATGGTTTTTTTATGACTTTGCATTAATTATAGATAGTTGAATGAGGTGACCATTCATAACAAATACCATCTCCCTCCTATTGATGATTTTTTTTTATCATTTACAAGAAGCTCAATATTTTTACAATATTGATCTCAAGTCAGGGTGTCATCAGTTGAAGATTTGAAAAGAAGATATATTAAAGACTACTTTCAGAACATGATATGAGCACTATGAATTCTAGTAATATCTTTTGACTTTACAATGAACCTATAACTTTCTTGGATCTAATGAACATGGTGTTTAAGCCAATTTTAGATAAGTTTGTGATTGTATTTATTGATTGTTGATATTATCATATATTTCAAAAGTATGGAAGAACATGAACAACATTTGAAGTTGGTGCTTCAAACATTACGGGACCATATATTGTATGGTAAGTTCTCTAAGAGTGAGTTTTAGTTAAATAGTGTGGCATTTCTCGAACATGTAGTGTCATAACGGTGTGGAAGTTGATCCTCAAAAGGTAGAGGTGATGAAACAATGGCCTAGACTAATAATAGACAGTTACATAAACTTATAGTTTATTGAGTTTAACTAGTTATTATAGAAAATTTATTAAAGGTTTTTCTCAAATTATCATACCATTAACTCCTTTAACTTAGAAGGATATCAAATTTCAATGGTCTAAGGTTTATGAGTAGAGCTTTTATAATTAAAACATTGTTTTAAGTTGTGTTCTGACACAATATAACAAAGTTATTATTTATGCATCTTGTCAATTATCCTACCCATGATTTAGAGGTGATAATTGTTATTTTTCTCTTAAAATATAGAGGCTTTATTTATATGGTGAGACTTGTTAAACTTTTATTGGTTATAAGAGCTTGAAATATATTTTCTAGTAAAATGATTTTAACCTAAGGCAAAAGCGATGGATGGAATTGCTTAAAGATTATAATTGCACTAATCAATATCATCCAAGTAAGGCTAATGTTGTTATTGATGCCTTAAGTAGAAACTCGTCAAAGAGTTTGGCTCACATAAATAAATTCACATTCTTTAGTGGATGAAACAATACTGATAGAAATGGATGATTTTTAGTGTTGTTTGCTCATTTTCAAGTTAAACATGTTTTGATAGATAAAATTAAAGCTACTCGAGAGAAAGATGATCAATTATGCAAGATCAGAGAAAAAAGTTATCAAATCTTAAAATTTTATGATAGTTGATGATGGTGTCTTGAGAAATGGTTTAGACTTTGTGTACCTGTTGTTGGTGAACACTAGAAATCTCCTAGATTATTGCAAACTTTATTTATTCTAAAATGAAAAGTGAAAAATGATAACAATAGATTTTATGATGGGGTTGCTTGAAACTCCAAAATGATATGAATTCATACGGATCATTGTTGATAGATTGACTAAGTTTGCTCATTTTCTACATGTGAATATGACATATGGGTTTGCTAAACTTGTTATATTTTATATTGATGAGATAGTTTATCTTCATGGATTATAGTTTTCATTATATTTTATAAAAGGTCCTCAATTTACTTCTCATTTTTTGGAGAAATTTCAAGATGCTATGGTCCTTTAGTTAATTTTAGTACAACATCTCATCCTTAAATAGATGGTCAATTATAGTAAATTATTCAGAAGTTAGAGGATATGTTAAGAACATGTGTTAATAACTTTGGTATTAGTTAGAGAAAATATCTATCATTGGTTGAATTTGCTTGTAATAATAGTTATCAAGCTAGTATTGAAATGGCTCTATATAAAGCTTCTTATGATTATACATGTCTCTCTTTTAATTTCTTAGCTTGAAGTTGGTGGAAAGAAATTATTGAATTCGGAGTTGGTGCAAATAACTTCAAAAAATATGATATTATTAGATATAAACTTTAAATTGCACATAATAAACAAAAAAAATGTTGATCAGAGATGACATAACTTGGATTTTTTGGTTAGAGATAATGTATTTCTAAAGATTTTTCATACCAAAGTTGTGTTTCAGCTTGGAAAAAAAAAGAAAGAAACTCAATCCTCGATATATTAGATGATTTGAGATTTTAAAAAGAGTTAGACTAGTTATCTATCTATTAGCCTTTCCTCCTAGCTTTTTTAATGTTCATCTTATATTCTATGTTTATATGCTTTGAAAATATCTTCTTGATCCATCTCATTCAAGGTTGTCAAAAACACATTTTTAACACTGCACGGAAATACAAAATAAACTCAGATTGTATAAATGGATCGTAAAAGCATAAGAAAATTTGAAATTTTTACAGAAAAAATTCTTAATAAATTGTCTTCTAATACAAGCTGAAATCATTCCTAATATCTTTGTATTTCACACATCAGGGAGAAATGTGTGCAAAAAATGAGATATTTTTAAGAAAATTTCCAAGCCCATTAACCGACCTTTCAAACAAACCACTGTAACAAATTTCCCTTCACTAGAAAAGAGGATTGTCTTGCTTTCTCAATAGTCACTAAGAGATCAGAAGAAAAAAAAAGATATGGCTTTTACTCTTCACCACTATTAACTCCTTTTCTCACCTTTTTTCCATCAAAACACAACCTTCTCTTTTCAATCTTACCAGAAGCTCACCATAAAATCACAAAGATTGCCGATAACTCATTGCTCCATAAACTAGAATAACAACAAAACTCTCAGAACAAGTAAGTACTGTAAAACCCAGTTCGACCCTTCCCTTAACCACCCTCGAGCTTATCGCTTCCACACTGCTCATTTTGGAGGTACCCTTTTGTTCAATTTTTCTTATTCTTTGATGAGGTTTTTTTTTACGAGATGTTTTGATTTTGATTAGATTATTGCTTCAAGATAAAATTTTGATTGTCAATCATTATAAAGGTTTTCAACATCAAAGAGTAATTTTTGCCTGCCACTTTCTAAACAAGTTCAAAATCGAAGCGCACCCATTCTTCTTATTCATTTTTCCAAACCAAAGAACTACTCTTAATCTCTTTCCCGTGCATAAAGCCATCAAGAAAAAGCTTATAATTCTCAATTATAGGCCTACAGGCTACATTCATCATAGCTTACAAATATATATAATATATGTAGTGTTTATATGCAAGCATATACACAAAAATTACAGCACAACATAACTACATGACCTAAAAATGAAAAAAACCTCAAAGTTGCAGATCGCAGATCACTTACCGGTAGGTTGTAATTTGCAGATATAATTCTTTTCCACCCATATTGATTGATTTGCTTCCAGAAGCACAAGACAGTGGAGATTTAGATTTTGAAGAATAGTTAAAAAAACAGAGAAATGACTGAACTCTAAATATGAAAGAGAGGCAGATCGCAGAGATGGTTTGTTACTTTGTTTTGAATTTGAAAGTTTGGATTTTGGAACGCTCGAACTGGAGGCACTTTGAGAAAATGAGGCAAGCAGTCAGACACTTTGAGAAAGAGAATGTTTTTTACCTTTTGGTAGAGCCGTGCAGTTACTGCACAGTATATAATATATTCCTTATAAACTCGTGAAACCGGATTTAAAATCGTGATTTTACACGATTTCAACCGGTTTCACGATTTTAATATGATTTAATTATTTCTCAAGTTTTTAAGCCAATTTAACACGATAACATATATTGACTCATAAAATCGTACGATTTTACGAGTTAAATCGTGATTTTTACAACCATGATCCCATGTATTAGAAGACCAGACAAGTAAACTTCGAGATGATATGTCCTACGAAGTTCAACATGAAAGGATCATAAACCATCAAGTGCAAAAACTTTATTATAAGGAGATTGCATCAGCGAAAGTAATTTAAAAGGTCATTCTAATAAAGAAGCAACTTGGGAGTTAGAGAAGGATATGTTTTAAAAATATCCATAATTATTTGAAAAGTTCTGGTAAGTGGATAGATTAAATTTAAGGATTGAATTTCTTTAACCAAAAGAGAATGTGAGGCCCATAAATTTATTGTAATTGTTGGCCTATGAGTTAAGCTATTTATTAGTCCACTAGTTGGCCAAAAAAGTGTGTGTGTCTATTTAATGGCTTTTCTTTCCTGATTTTCTTTCACTGAGAACATCCATTTTTTTATGTTTTGTTGGAAAATATTTCTCTTTAAACCCTGAACAACCAATCATCTATATAATCCTTATCTTTTGAGTAAGTCTTCTTTGTATTTTTCCTAATTGTTGTATGGTATAGCTGTATGAGTTTTTTCTAAACATAAACTTATTGAAAATTTTAGGGTTTATATAAGATTAGTTGATATGCTATGGGTTTGTTTGAATTAATTTATATGTGGGTAGTAATATGTGCATTTAAATATGAATTGAATTGAAGTAAAGAAGGGATAAATTGGTGTGTAACTTTGATTAATTGATATATTTTGCTTTAATTTGAGTAAATACCTTAAGGAATTTGAATATTAGAAAGAGAATAGGGAGATATAAAAAGAATTGTGTAGAAAAATCAATATTGATGTTGGAAAATATGCGTTAAAGTTGAAGATGATGAAAGTTTAATTTGGTCATTGATTTGTGAAAATTATATTTCAATCTCTTATCATAAATAACAGGTTTTAATAAATAATTAAGATTTATTGGTGGTTTATTATAAATTTTTTATTATTTCCTTTTGAATTGGAAATTAATTCTATTTTGAGACAAATATATTAATGTATTTTGGAAGCCCTACATACTACTCATATGTGACTGGTGGGTGTTAATGCTCATCTCGGTTTTTTTTTTATCATTGTAATAAATTATGAGTAAATAATATTGAATATGCCAATGAGAATAATAATATATGTATGATAATGAATGTGAATAATATTATATTTGAATGATTAGTTTGATTATCTAATTTTTATTTGAATTGTATGATACTTAAATATTAGTCTAAAATGCATTATAGATTTATACAAGTCAGAATATCTACGCTAACATGACAATGTTAGTCTATATACTCATAGTTGAATTTAATTACCTAACTAGTTATTAATGACACCAGCCTGTGTGAAAGGTCATCACACAAATATATTAGTATACTCTACTTAGCAAGGGTGGTTCTTTTGCTAGGACACGTGGCACAAACATGTTTTCTTCTTCTTTTCATTTTTATATTTGATTTTATAACTTGTAACACTTTAAAAAAGTAACATATCTTGGATTATGCTTATATATGTTCTTGGTATGCTTAATTACACCTATATCATGAATGAACCTAGTGGATTCATCATATTATAACTTAGTTTTTTTATTTGTATATTTGATACTATTTATTTAATGAGCAGCGGAAAACTCATAAATTTATTATTTCATTCTTTTCAAGTATATAGTGTGTAATACTTCTTCATTTGAGATTTTTTATTTTTGATACTTATTTTGTAAATATGATATATGATGTTGTGTATAGCTTGAATTCCACAGTTACAATAGTTTCTAGGTTATTCTTTTTGGGTTATGTATGCAAGTGTATATTTATATATATGATCTAGTAATAGAGAGTGATGATTTATTTTTATATCATTGCTTTAATTTTTTTTAGTTCTAATAGAATTATGTTAAGGCATAAGGATTAGCATAGACAAGGCGGTGCGTGCTAGGAGTGCCTTTATCTGTGTCTGATTATGTATTTAAATTTGGGTTATGACACAAAAGTTGCTTATTAGTTTTTTATAAGTCAAAATAGCTTAAAAGTAAATTTTTGAATTAAAAAAAAAACCCTAGTTTGATTTTCCAAACACCTTTTTAGTAGTCGCAAATTAGATAAGCAAATGGTGCATCATTTATTTTTTCTTGGGAAAAAATGGATGATCCACCCTATTTTCCAAATAAAAAAAAGTTAGTTGCGCTGGCCATCCAAGCCTAAACACCTAATTGGGTTCATTATGTATTTTTTTATATTAAATTTCATGAAAATAAATAACTTTAAAATATTATTTTTTTTAAATAAGATTATAGTTTTTTTTATAAAACTATCATATGTTTTTTATAACTCTTTGTAATTTGTATTTGTTTTTCTTGTTAAATTATTTTTTAGTTTTTTTGTGATTTTTTTTAATTATAGCATAATTAGATAAAAAAAAATAAACAATTTATAGTAGATTCTTCTTATATTTTCTTAATACATCTGTGACATAATAATAAAAACATTTTTTCATTAAGATTTGATTCTATGATTCTTATAATTTTTTCCTTAAAAAAATAAATATTATGATAAAAAAATTGTCAAAAAAATTGCATAAATAGAAAAAAGACTTTTTAATTAAAAAATAATTTTTTTTATTTCATATCGTTCATAATATCTTTCATATTTATTTTTATTACCGTTAGTTTTTATTAAATGAAGTATATTATAAAAAATATATTTTTTTTTGTTAAGAAAAATAGATTAATAAAAAATTATACTAGGAAATCATTTTGTTTATATAGAATTTAAATTATTAATTTTTTTATAAAAAAAATTATTAACATAAAATTAAATAAAAAAATTTAATAATTACTCAAATATGATAATAAATATCTTGATTTGTATTTATTATTAAAAAAATTTATTTAATTTTTAATTAATATAAACATTTCTTTTTAATATTTATTTATATATATAATTTCTAATTTACTCAATTAAACATTCTCGTCAAGATTTTATTCACAATAAAAAAAAATTACGAGTTAAAAATATGTTGTCAATAGCCGCACTTTTTTTCCTTTTTCCTTTTTCTTTTTTCTTTTTTGGTTAAAATATATATTTTAATCCGCCCGCAGGAGAGGAAGTGTAAATTGGCTGTTTGTTAAACCAAGAGAAAAAAAAGTGAAAACAAAAAGATGGCTACCTAGCTGGATCCCGTATCAAGGGAGCAAATTTCGGTGCTCTATATTGAAAAACTCTGCTTGAAACCCACCACGCTGCTTCTCCTGGTGGCGTTGGTGGTGGTGCCGGTGGCGCCCTCTTTCATCGTTGTTGGTGGCGGTGGTGCTGCTACACATGGCTGTTATGAACCTTGGCTAAGGCTGAAGCCTAACAATGGCAAAGTAATCAAAACATGGTCTTTGTTGCTAATCTTGGGTTTCGAAACTGCGAAGTTTTGATTTTTATGTAATTTGATCTTGGTTTGATGAGGACCCATTTCTGGCCTACATGTATAAGGTTGGTTGGTTTTGAGGAAATGTTTGTCTTTTTGGATCTGAAAGTTGCCATTTTGCGTTTATTTTCCGTGGGATTCTTTCACTAGACATTGTGATGTGTGTGTTTTGGTGAAAACTGAGGTTTTGGATGAAGGGTTGATGCAATTTAAGAAAGTAATGATTTATTTATTTTATCTGTAATTGAATCCTTCTGTGTTTCCCTTTTATGTTGGAATCTTCCTTGATTTTGGAGTTTCAGATGGGCTTGCGTGTATTTGATTATGATTGCTGTTAAGCATTATACTTTTTAGACTTGGGATTAAAGATTCCATTAATAACATGCAACAAATGGAACTGCAGTCTTGGATTTACATACCAATGGAACAAGTTGGGTTATTTTCTTTCGTTTTTTTTTTTTAAATTTAAAGGGAAAGATTTATGTTTTGATTTTATTAAGTTTTGTATTGATTCTCCTTGTTTTTATGTTGTTGTAGTTGAATATTAAATGAAAGGATGTATGTGCTTGTTGTAAGTTAAGATGTCCTTCAAAAGCATCATGCGTG
>Ga0325411_1005422_pt1 | contig 14105 bp, 7 predicted proteins | sample PopdelMetagenome_13_FD_206181 | JGI IMG/M metagenome (GOLD analysis project Ga0325411, IMG submission 206181) | Populus deltoides microbial communities from Bellville, Georgia, United States - Xylem-PdIQD-R4 | ecosystem: Host-associated > Plants > Phyllosphere > Stem > Wood/Secondary xylem... | reverse complement strand
CAAAATCAACATTTTTAAGGAGAAGGACCTATGCATCTTGTCTTTGTAAAAACAAAACGGCAAATGATACTCCATTTATCCATTTATTTATTTGAGCTTTACATGGTTTTAAAGCTTATATGAAAACGCGGTTCAAATCATATTTTTTTAAAGATTAACTTTTTTTATTTAAAATTAATATTTTTTTATGTTTTTAGATTGTTTCGATGTGCTGATGTCAAAAATAATTTTAAAAAATAAAAATAAATATTATTTTGATGCATTTCTAAGTGAAAATCACTTTGAACCGCAATCACTATCACTTTTCCAAACATACCCTTAATCATAGACGGGGACAACAGAACATCATGATCTTATAGTATTCGTAGCCTCCTTGGCTTACATACAGTGGTTGAGGCAGGGGGGCTGGCACGGGCCCCAGCCCTTGTAAGTAAATGTTTTTTCCAGCCCCTTCTTTAATAATATTTATAGTTTTAGTATTAAAATAACTGAAATTTTAGCTCTTTTATAATAATTCTTTTAATTTTGGCCCCTCTTAATTTTATTTTCTTGCTCTACCCCTGCTTACAGGTGGTTTAATTTTTATTGATACTACCATCATTTGTCAATTTGATTTAATAATATACATTAGCATTCCTTACTGAACCATACCAATATTATGTATTGTGGGTCGCTATTATATTGTTGAATGAATGCATCATGTTATAATAATGTAATAAAATAAAAACAAAAATATGTAGTGATGATATCTAAGAGTCAAATTAGTAATGTAATAGTCCATGTGCGTTCTTTGATTTATTTTTTTTTCTTGTCATATTTTCTTATTTCTTAGAGTTACTAGACTCAAATATACATATCCAAATCACTCATCTATTTTAGGTTTTTTTATCTATTGAAATTGAAAAATCAACCTTTATAAAATAAAGAAAAATAAAATTGAAAAAAGTTCTATATATAAGATGTTTTATATTTTTATGTATATTCAAGAGAAATACTTAACGACTCTCGATTTTCTGAAAACAAAATACTACAAATTATATCCTATGATTTCATATTTTATTTAGTGAACTAAAACATACTGAATATGAAAATAAAATAACCACTGTAAAATTAGGCAAGGTAAACAACGAACTCGTCCACACAATTGTGTTGATTATTGTCCTTGAAGGTTTACTCCATGGCTCATGGCTAGATAACTCGGTGCATAAGTTATTCTATAAGAAAACTTCTAGGATAAGAATATGGCTTCTTCTTTTTTGGATTGATGTACACTTGCCGGAGAACAAATAATTGTATAGATTGTTGCCAATAAGAAGATACAAGTCTCTTAACCTAATGATGAGGAATGATCTCTAACAATCATGTAGTGTCTAGTGGAAAATATTCTAGTTAAAAAACACTAATCATAAATAGACTTATATTATCAAACAAATACATGATATCATATTAAAGTTTGAAACCCCTTTTCCATGTACATATATAAATATACAATAATGTTTGATGTGGATCGGCACATAACATAGCCTACAACACCAAAAGATCCATTAGAAGTGTCAATTGGATCAATTACGCGATCAAGGGTAAAGAAGCTCACTAATACATTTAATGAACTTACTTAGAGTATTTAGGCCAAAACAAATTTCAAGGAGACTATAACAAGAAATAATAAGACTTTAATCAATTTAATCTATATCCAAGAAGGGTCTGGTCCATTTATAACCCTAATTATTTGCAATGGTGGGCTGTCCAAATGGAATATATGGTAACCTTGATTAATTAAACATTTTCATGTGCTTTATTGATTCCATATCAGTTTAGGAGTCCTTATTATGTGTGAAAATATTTTTAGCAGCAAAAGAGTTCATATTATATTAGTTTGACAACACATCAATTCTTATCTAATATGAAAATAAAGTTAAAAAGGAGTCCATGTCCAAGAAGGAAACTAAAGGTCAATAGCTAGCTTATTTGGAAAGGTTTTCTTGTCATTTAAGGATATTAAAGGATGTTTTGGGCTTATTTTTTTCTAATGCACTGTTTTATGATAACAAGCATAACTTTCAATCTGACCGTTAGATTAGGCTGAAAGTTTAACAAAAGATTCCAAAGGTTGAAACACACTTTGTCGCAAATTACAACCGACAAAACAATCCATACAGTGCTATCAACAATCTTAGATGAGAAATCACTCTAATTTTGCATGGAATAATTAGAATGTAATGAAGCCTCCATTTATGTCATCATCGAGTAAGCTACCAAAAGAATAATCATTAGACGAAGCAATGGCACACCTAGCAATCATTTCCAACCGATTCATAATAGAGACTAAGACTAATTTTCACAATCAAGCAGCTTCAATACAGAATTTAGAGGTTCAAGTCAGTTAGCTGGCCAACATGCTCATAGGGAGACAATGGGGTAATCTTTCTAAAACCACCAAAGTGAATCCAAAGGAGCAGTGGAAGGCGATAACACTTAGGAGTAGGAAAGAGTTAGACACCCCAAATATAGCTAACAAATTAAGTCAATAAGAAAAATAAGGGTAACAACTTCATACTTCACCTCTTCATTTAGAGATTTTTGAAAACTCACCAAAAGTTTCATTTTGTCAACGAATATAAAAGAATAAATTAGATAAAAAAAATTTAAAAAAAAATTAGGTGTGTCTAAAAACTTGCATATTAACATTTTATTTTATTTTTTTTTTTTGTAAATGCTTTTGAACAAATGTCAAGTTATGTGAAAATCTTGAAGGAAATCTTGTCAAATAAGAGAAAATTAAAGGCATATGAAACTGTAGCTCTTACTGAAAAATGTATTTCAATTCTACAAAATAAATTACCTCCAAAGCTTAAAGATCCAAAGGAGTTTCATTATATCTTGTTCAATTGGAAATGTTGAGTTTGAAATAGCCTTGTGTGATTTAAGTGCAAATATTAATCATATACCTTTTATCTATTTTTAAAAACCTAGGATTATATGAAGCAAGACTTACTATGATTACATTGAAATTGGATAATCGCTAAAAAAAGCACCCACAAGGAATAATCGAAGATATTCTTGTCAAGGTGAGAAAATTTATTTTTCCATCTGACTTCACCATTCTTAACATAGAAGAGGATAATGGGATCCTTATCCTTCTTGGTAGACTATTCTTAGCCACTGGACAATCCTTAATTAATGTTTTTTTAAAAAAATATGGTTGAGGGTGAATGAGAAAGAGGTGATCTTTAATATTTTCAATGCCGTTAAGAATCCTTATACTGAAGAGAGTTGTTTTAGCATCCAAGCAATTGATTTGTTGTCATCAAAGGGTTTAATAAACAAAAAGAGTCGTTAAAAGCTTGTTTAGTTAATTATAATAAAATGATGATAGAGGATGATGAAGTGTTGGAATATGCATTATGGATGAAGCTATTCAGCCATAACAACAGGAAATACTTTGAAGAATTAGAACAGGGTCCATCAAAGCTTCTCTCATCTATTAAAATACCGCTTGTATTAGAGATGAATCAATTACTAAAACACCTTTGGTATGTTTGTCTTGCTTATCTACTTATCCAATGATTATTCAATCTAAGCTCTCTTGTGTAGAAAAAGAAAACTTGTTGAGAGTTCTCATAAAATATAAGGTAGTTATTAGGTTGATGTCGACACACATTAAATATATTAGCCCTTTTATTTGTATGTACCAAATTTTAGTGGAAGAAAATGACAAGTCGATGGTAGAACACCAAAGAAGATTCAACCTGAAAATAGAATAAGTGGTTCGGAAAAAGGTATTAAAATGGTTGGATGCTAGAGTGATTTACCCAATTTCTAATAGCTCATAGGTCAGTTCTTTTCAAGTTATACCAAAGAAATGAGGAATGACAGTGGTAACAGATGTAAATGATAAGTTGGTATCTACAAAAACCGTGCTTGGGTGGAGAATTTGAATGGATTACCAAAAGTTAAATAAATCCACTATAAAGAAATGCTTTTGCTTACCATTCATTGATCAAATGTTGGATATGTTGGCCATATATGAATACTATTTTTTTTCTATATGGCTATTTAAGGTATAATCAAATAACGATAGCATTGAAGGACCAAGAGAAAACCATCTTTACTTTTGTTTGTGGTACTTTTGCATTTTGAAGAATGTCAATTGGACATTGTAATGAACCGACCACTTTTCAAAGATGTATTTGGCAATCTTCTTGGATATGGTGGAGAAGATTATTAAAATTTTCATGGATGATTTTTTTGTGTTCAATGTTTGTTTTAATGATTGGTTCTTCTACTAGAAGAGTTTGATATGAAAATTAAAGATAAGAAGGGAAGTGAAAAACTTATAGTGGATCACCTCTAATGACTAGAGCTACTAAAGAAAATTGACTCCCAACACATAATTATAAACAATGGTTTTCTAGATAATGAACTTTGAGCTTTTTTTTTTCTAACAAGTCTCCTCTTTAGTATGCAGATTAAGTCAATTTAGTATGCAGATTAAGTCAATTTTCTTGTAGGAAAGATCATTCCTCTAGATTTCTTATACCAATAAATAAGAAATTTATCATAAAAGTAAATCATTATTATTACGAGGAACCAATAGTACTTTATAAGCGTTGTGCATATCAAATCATTAGATGACGTGATCTAAAAGAAGAGATGGTAGATATTTTATAGTATTGCCATACACTTGAATGTAGATGGCATATTTTGAAGGTAAACGAATTACTGTTAAAGTTCTTCAATCAAGGTTTTATTGGCCAATCTTGTTCAAGGATGAAAATAATTTTATTACCGCATGTAAAAGACGTTAATATAATGGAAACATCTCTGGGTATAATGAAATGCCTTTGCAAAATATTTTAAAGGTGGATTTATATGATGTTTGAGGTATTGACTTCATGAGACCTTTTTCTTCGTTTACAATAACAAAAAAATTCTCTTAATAGTGGATTATGTATCAAAGTGGATTAAAGCAATCACAACTCCTACTAATGATGAGAAAGTAGTGCTAACTTTTTCTTCAAAAGAATATTTTTACTAGATTTTGGAACTCTGAGAGTTGTCTTTAATGATGAAGGAACTTATTTTTACAATAAATAATTTGAGGTTTTTTTTATCAAAATATAAAGTTAAACATCGAAAAGCATTGGCCTATCATCCTCAAATAAATGGTGAAAAAGAAGTATTAAATAAGAAGGTAAAGTAGATTATAGAGAAAACAATTAACAGTTCCAAAAAGAATTAGGCTAGGAAGTTGGATGATGCATTATGGGCTTTCCACATAGCATTTGAAACACCTTTGGGAATGACCCCATATTAATTAGTTTTTGGGAAAGCATGTCGTCTACCTGTAGAACTTGAGCATAAAGCTTATTGGGCAATGAAACAATTAAACATGGATCTTTAAGTTGGAGGAGAAAGATGTTACTTACAACTTGCTTAATTAGATGAGTTTTGTAATAAAGCTTATAAGAATAAACAAATATACAAGGAAAGGGCTAAAGCTTGGCATGACAAGTACATCTCAAGAAATGAGTTTTTACTTGGTTAACAAGTGTTGTTTTTCAATTCACAGCTTCACATGTTTCTAGAAAAGCTTAAGCCATGATGTTCAGGTCCATTTATGATTATTAAAGTTTTTCCACATAAAGCAATGAAAGTCACTCATGATGAGAAAATGACATTTACATTCAATGGTCAATATCTGAAACACTTTGTGAGTAGAGAACTTATCGGTAAGAGAAGTGATCATTCTTGATCTAATTTAGATGAAAGAAATAATAAAGCTACTAACTATAACTAACACTAAATGGGAGGCAACCTAAATAATCCAAAAGTAAAAAAAAACAAACAAACAAACAAACAAACAAACAAACTTAGTTTAACCCCTTTTTCTTTTGATTGTGTTGTGCAGGTTTGAAAACAATCAAACAAGATACAAGTTTATATTCAATGCAATCGAACTTTCATGGTGACTAGCCTTGCTAAAAAAAAAAAAGAAGTATTCACACTCCTTTTCACTTTGCTTTCACATTGAGGACAACCTCTCTCTCTCTCTCTCTATCTCTCTCTCTCTCTCTCTCTCTCTCTCTCTCTCTCTCTCTCTCTCTCTCTCTCTCTCTCTCTCTATATATATATATATATATATATATATATATATATATATATATATTCAATTTTATCTTCTTTTCCCTTCTCCTACCTTCTACAATCTTCTCATCTTTTCTTTTACTTTTTATTTATTTTATTCTTATCCAATTATCTTTTAGTTTTTTGAAGAGGGGCTAAGACTGTCATGTTTATTTTGGTATCTCTTTCCTAAATCGTTTATCATTCCACTCACTAATCTTTTTTACTTTTTGTTGTTTTTATCTCTTTGATTTTTTTTCAAAAAAATCATCAATATGAATAAAATAATCAAAAGGGTAAAGAATCATGAAATAAATGCAAATTGATAAAATTGCATCAAAAATACATTTTAAAAAAAATATATTTTTGAATTATTTTAAAAAATATATTTTTAAAATAAGAGGGTAAAAAATTAATTAAAACAGGCTATAATATTTAACTCTATGATAGACCTTGATATGCAAATTTGTTTAACAAGTTATCAACATCTAAGTAAGTAATTACACAAAAACCATGCTCGAACTTTCTATATAAGCATTAATTAGCATAGTTAATAACATAGCCATTAGACACCATTACCTCATTATGTTTCTTATCAAGAACAATAGATCCCTCGAGTTTATTGAAATAAGCATTAATTAGATTTGATAAGACACTATATATAGATCACTTATAAATTGATGCAATAACAAACGAAAATTCTAATAGATGAATAAATATCAAAGAATCAATATTTTACTTTTACCTATCTCTTTTATTTACAAACTACCTTTGGTGTTTGTAATTTACTATCTGAATAATTTTTTTTTACATGATTAATATGTAACAATGTTAATTAGGACTAAACTAACATATGATATCCCGCTAAACATGTGGCCCATATTATGCTACTGAAATAACTTGATAAAAAATAAAGAGAATTATAAAGTTTTTTTTAAAAAAAAAACTATGTTCACTTTTTAATTTATTGATCGAGGTTATTAGACTTGAAGCATCTAATTTAAAAAAATTATGAAGTTCAATTCTAAATAAATTAAATATTAAAGAATAAAAATAAAAAAAATCAGTCATATAAAAAAATTTAGAAAAAAAATATCAATTCAAAGAAAATATTAATACTTTTAATCATAATCAAAAAAATAATAATTATAACACAAATAATATTTTTAAAAATATTAATAATAATATTTTTTCAAATTTATTAATTATTTTATTAATAATATTAATTATAATAAAAATAATAATATTTATAACACAAATGATAATATTTTTAATATTCATACTATTAATTATAATAAAAATAATACTATTTATAACATAAATAATTATATTAAGCATTTCAAGGATGATCACAATACATATAATAATATTTTTGATATGAACACTTTGAATTATAAGAGAAAAAAATAATATTTATAACACACATTATTATATAAATACACATGTGGTTGAGCAGGGATATATCTGGACCAAACTTAGGGTTGGTGTAGACGCATCCGGACCCGAGCGCCACATGGCAGTGGGGCTGCCATATCAATCGGGTCTTTTGCCAAGACCTAAGCGCAAGGTGGTGCTTGCGTTTTCCCCTCGCTTGGAGCCGCCCAAGCGCTGGGTGGCGCTCTGGTGTGCCCAAACGCCACGTGGTGCATGGGTCACGGCAAATGGCCCAATTATCTTTTAATTTTTACTATAATTAAAAGTATTACTATCAAAAATAGTATTATTTATGGTATAAATATTTTAATTTTTATTATAATTAAAAAGATTACTATAAAAAATAGTATTATTTGCGTTATAAATATCATCAGTTGTGGTATAAATAATACTATTTTTATTATAAGTAATAATATTATAATAACAATGGAAAGTGCCACGTGGCACTAGGGCTGCCCTTGCACCACGTGATAGGTGGGCTGCCATAACCAATCGGGCCTTTTATCAAGACTCAAGTGCCAGGTGGCGCTCAGGTTTTCTCAAGCACCACATGGCGGTAGGCTACCATAGCCAATAGAGCCTTTTGGCAAGACCCAAGCACCAAGTGGCGCTGGGGTCTGCCCAGTGCATTGTATTTGCCCAAGCACCACGTGGCGCATCGGTCATGGCAAAGGGCCCAATTATCTTTTAATTTTTACTATAATTAAAAGTATTACTATAAAAAATAGTATTATTTGTGGTGTAAATATTTTAATTTTTATTATAATTAAAAGGATTACTACAAAAAACAGTATTATTTGTGTTGTAAATATTATCAGTTGTGGTATAAATAATATTATTTTTATTATAAGTAATAATATTACAATAATAAGGGGAAGCGTCACGTGGCGGTTGGGCTGTCATAGCCAATCAGGTCTTTTGCCAAGACCCAAGCACCATGTGGCCTTGCGTGGGTAGTCTCATCGCCAGGTGCCCGCTCCTCATAGCTTGCAGCCCCACCAAAACTTGTGCTAACCATTTTCTCTCCAACCATCATTTCAATGCCAAAAAATACACCCCAACAAAAAGACAACCACACCCCTCCCTCGCTACCCTTGCAACTCTTTGTGTCATGGGTTGGACTGTCATTACACAGCTCCAATCAACAGTGCTTTATGTCTATGTAAACAATAATAGGGGCACTGAGTCCTTTTAGTATATTACATAATTTCTTTTTAAACACCCGCTTGCAACCTAGAATTTGTTACTCTTCATATCATTATGAAACGTTAAGATCATCAGTATCATTATCATCGCTAATATACATTTCATGCAATTTGTATGTGATCCTTTTATCGTTGATCTTCATAATAAACAGATGCTCAAAAAATAATGCATTGCAATATTCAATATTAGTATTGTGCTCAATCATATCAATTTGCACAACAAAGAATCTAGGATAAAAGAGAAATAAGTTTTCTAGTAGTATCAATATTGGTCTATAATGTAATATTTCAAGTGTTAAACAATCCAAATAAATAAAAAAGAAATACAAAATAAGAGAGGAGAAGGTTAGAATTTTATTGATTTTTCATTGAAGGAATAATTTAACCTAAATACAAAGAGATTATATATAAAATAAATTGAAAAGAAAATAAGAATACTATTATATCTTTAATAAATAAAACAAAATAACTTATATTTCTTAATATTTCTCCTTAAACTCACAATGCAGCAGTTACAATTATTAAGAGTCAGTCAACTAGAAAACAAAAATGAGAAATAAAATACGACTTCGTAAAAAAAACAATCTGCAATCTGCAAAAAAATAAACAAAAAGCAAAGTAATGGTGTAATACTTGAGATAATAATGAATAAAATGACAATCAGTCTCAATGTGCTTAATTTATTCATGAAACACTCATATGACTTCTTGGTTTTTTAAATATTAACATGTCGAAGTCTATAATGTCATATTTCAAGAAACTCAACCAAGTGCTAATAAGATCAATGTGTATTTTTACTTTCAAAAATATTGAGTACTTTCATCGTCAAGATAACCCTTTTCCACGTATCATCTTACCAGGATAAAGTAAGTAACTATATTATTGCCATCAAAGACTACATTAACATTGTCATTGTCATTGTTATTGTCATTGTCAAGTATATGGACCAGGATAAATCAATGCTTGAATGAGGGCACATAAAAGTACATTAAAAAGTAAAAGGGGAGTTTTTTTTTTCCCTAAAGTCATTTCAACGAAGACCTTACTTGAATCCTTCGGATGCACATTTTCCATGCCTTCATCTACCAATGTGAAAGTGGAGAAGGCTCCCCTACCAGCACTAATGTGCTTCGTGGCTTCAAAGTTGATACCCAACCCTTAGCCTCCTTCCCGTGTAAACCTTGAATACAATCACAATATCTATTTTATTAGTGTGGTTATGTATGTTTTTGCGTTTTAAAAGTGTTTTTGAAAAAAAATAAATTTTTTTATTTTTTTTATTTGTTTTAAATTAATATTTTTTGATGTTTTCAGATTATTTTGATGTGCTGATTTTAAAAATAATTTTTTAAAAATAAAAAATTATTGTTTTAATATATTTTCAAATTAAAAATATTTTAAAAAACAACCACAACAACGCTACATCTTTCTCTGCATCTAAGTTAATTTTGTCCTTATGGCCTCCATTTATGATAGGTACACTTAGCTTTATAGTGTTTCTATCTATAAAAACAAAGTAAAAACTTTTTTTTTCTTTTGGAAATTAGTAGAATGAGAATCAAACGCATGATAGTTCGTGTGTTTGTTTTCTTAATAAAGGTGATAACAAACAAATAACACTCAAAGGGGAGTTTCTTTATAACTGTTTTTTTTTTTTTTGGAGTACCTTTGTTTTTCATATCTCTATCTATAGTTGGCTAATCTATCCTTCTCTAGGGTTTTTTTTATTTATCGCTATTTATATTAATGAGGTTTTTATTAAAAAAAATCAAAATTGAAAAAATAATAGTGAGAGATTTTATATTATTTCCTTGAATGTGGATTTTTAATTGAGAAATTCTATGTTTAAAGATTAACATAGTTTTTATTTTTCTTGACTGTGTAGAATCTTTACCTACAATTTTCAAGTTTTGTTTGAATTCCAATTTATTTTTCTTTTTCTTATTTATGTAATTCCTCTTTGTATTACATCATCTTATTCCCTATTTTTTTTTCTTTGCTTGTTATTTCACCTCATAACCTTTTTTTATTTTTTATTTTATTATAAAAGCCTACACAAAATAATAAACAAAGATGTCAAAAATCATGAAATAACGGTATATTAAATCAAGAATCATCAATCACTATAAAAAAAAAATCTTTTTCTTGGTATTAAATTAACCCTGGCCTCATTCAGAACAAGAAATTGTTAGGTTAGTTTAGGGATTTCATTTACGTAAAAAATGGGTCCTTGAGTTTTATTTTGGATGGTCTCATAAGGTTAGACCAAATAAATTTTATCAACTTTGTTTGAGAGATTCTTGCTATTCAGGAAATGAAAAAAAATACACGAGAATTTATGCTCAAGTTAAATGAAAAAAAAAATAAATCCTACATTAATTTTTTTTTCAAATAGTGTAAAGTGTATCATTGACGACAACAACAACATGAGATCCACAAATAGTTCTTGGGCTTGTCATTCAAATACAAAAGTTGTGAAAACTATCAACTAACATAGAGATTCCTAAGGTTTTCTTTCAATAAAAAGAAAATTCTTTAAACATAACATCGTAACAGGTACTGAATCATTGATATGTTCCAAAATGATGCAAACTCAAAATCATAGTAGTATGAAACTGATGTGAACCTCGTGTTCACGTGGTAACGCAACCCATATACAAAGATACCAATTCCCAGAAAGCCAAGTAAATCAGGTTTGATAGGAGTGTGACACAAAGATAACTTGTACTTAGGCACCAGCATTATTGAAAACAAAAAACTCCCACTCAACGAATATTGATTCGCGAACGAGAAGTATAAGGATGACGCCACAAAGCCAATTGTTCTTCGATAAGTCATTTTCAGTACTTTAAAGAACCATGGAATGGAGATTATCTCACCAACACACATACAAAACGTGTGGCAAACAAGAAGTTTTATTAATCTGAATTGTCCAACCTTACATGTTTGGTTATGCCCTTATTTATAGTGATTCCAAACTAAAATAAACCCTAATGGACCCTTATGTGGACTTATATGATGTCCACTTACAATTAAACCCAAATAATATAAATAAACCCTAAACTAAGAAGAAAATAATAATAACAATAATAAATCCAAATTTAATATCCTAAATATGATAGGATCAGATTTTTCACCCTTTAGAAGTTCCATATAAGCTAGGAGAATTAAATCTGAAGGTAGAATTAATTCTGAAATCTTTTTTCCTTGTTGTAGGTAGGATGAATGAGGAATCCTTGAAAGAAAAGGATTCTGAAACATTTATAAATCTTAGCCACACTTGAAAACTATGTTTCAACCCATTAAAGATCTTTGTAGAATTAGAAAATTCCTAAAATAAGTACCACATCATTTTAGGAAAAGAATCCTAGACAAATCGGAAGCCCACAAGTTGAAAGGAAGTAAATAACAAAATCTATACAACCTCTGTTGACCCGTATTGAGATGCCTTACTGAAATCCGATTGACCTGAAATTTTAACCCAAGGTAGGACAACATGTTAGAAGACTTCACGTAAAATTGCAGCTCGATCCAACGGTCGGATTGAGAATTATGACTATTTCCGTAAAACTAGATAGTTGCACATCTTACATCAAAATCTAAATTTGACCTTTCCTGGATCGTATCAAATTTCAGCTCGATCCAACGGTCGGATTGAGAATTATGACTATTACCGTAAAACTGGATAATTGTACATTTTACATCAAAATCCGAATTTGACCTTTCCTGGATCGTATCAGAAACCTATTATCTTGCACCTTTCAACTTCAAATGATGAGGATATCGTTGAAAAATTCAACGGTATTTACTAAAAATCCAAGCCAAAAGATTTATCTAGATTACTATCTTTTGGTTGATATACGATCTTCTTAAATATAGGTTTAAGCTTGTCGTGCCAAACCATCTCTTCAAACACAACCTTCTGATGACTACCACTTATGTTTGTGCAATCAAACACCAGTTCTTACAATTGCTCCTTCTCAACTTGACAAAAATATTTTTCCTCTTCCATTGTCTCTTATATAATAGGATGGTAAACGCAAACAACTCTCTTTCCCTAGCATGTAGGCATGATTGATGACTTGTCTTTTCACTGATAGGTTCCATACAACATCAAGCAAAACCACCCTTGAAGCCCTGACAAGATTTATCCTTTTAAAACAAAACCTAGTTGATGCGAGCAGTATTTTTACCTCACTATTTGCATTATTAAAATGCTTAATCAATCTTTGACATTCATCTACTTAGCTTTTCATGCATATATAATACATCTTCTCCTTAGACCCAACTAAACTTTGACTTAAGTTGTTTGATTACCATTAAGAGGAGGATTCTAATTAAAATGTTTTTAATTAATTTAGATGTGATGTTTCATTGTGTTATAAAACTGTAATTGTATAAGATATTTGTTGATACTTTATAATGTATTACATTTATATCTTTCGAATAATGTTTTATTTATTTGTTTAGATGTATTCATTGTTTCAATAATTTCACAAATATGTTTTGTTGTAGTTGTGGGTTTAATGTGAACAAATATTGGCTTGAAGATGCTTCTTCTTGTTATTATTGTTGTATGTTTAGGTTATCTAAGGGATTATAACATCTAACAAAAAAAAATTAAAACACCAACAGAATCATTGATGAACAACTCCATTTCATCAGCATTTCTATCAGTAACTTTGCACCTATTAAGTTAGAAAGTTATAGAAGATTTGGGTATTTTCAATGAAATCGGCGACTAACTTGCCGACAGAAAATTGGTGGTAAATCTGATTTTTTTATGCCAATATTCCATTAGCATTTTTGTCACCGATAAAGCTTGTCGACATTATGATAATCCTCGACGAGCAACTTGCCGATGACAAGTTTACGTTAGAAATTTCATCAATAATTAAAATACTGACAGATTTTTTTTACTAAACACTAATGAAATTGCATTAATATTTTCCAATTTTTTAATAGTGAGTTACCTCCTTTGCAACAAAATAGTGTGAGGTATTGGAGCCAATGCTTAGGTCAATTGGATGCTCCTTAGGATCATCCAAAAACATTAGCAGTAAATATGACGTGTTTGAATCTTGATTTAAAATTATAATTAATGATAGTTATTCTTAATAATTAATAAGTTTTATTGACTTATTCTTTATGATTAAATTTATTTATTTAATTATTTTATAATATATTTGATAACTTCTACCTTTATATATATATATATAATGAAAAGTACATCATTTTCTTACCAATAAATTACTTTATTATTTTACCTAGTCTTTGATATATCTCTACACATAACTAAGATCTTTCTTTTTTATATTCTTCTCAAGTTTCACTACACTT
>Ga0325411_1005420_pt1 | contig 14108 bp, 6 predicted proteins | sample PopdelMetagenome_13_FD_206181 | JGI IMG/M metagenome (GOLD analysis project Ga0325411, IMG submission 206181) | Populus deltoides microbial communities from Bellville, Georgia, United States - Xylem-PdIQD-R4 | ecosystem: Host-associated > Plants > Phyllosphere > Stem > Wood/Secondary xylem... | reverse complement strand
TTTTTTTAATTATTTTGTATACATTTAATTTTTGAAGAAATTATTCTAATTCATTTATAATTTGTTTTATATATTATATAGATGAACTTTATCTTCAAAAATAAAAAAAACATTTATTTTTGGATAATATTTATAATATATACAGCCTCCCATAATATTTTTATTTTATTTTATTTTATTTATATAATTGAATGTGTTTATAACCCTTGCAATTTACGCTTAGAATTTTTTTTATGTAAAAAAAACAAGTAAAAAAATCCTGAGCACTTAATTTTTTTTGTTTGAAAAAAATATTTGACTGATGGCTGAGGGTCAAATAGCTAGATATGTTCTATTTTTCGTAGTAGTGGAATTTGGTGTAATTTATACCATGCTTGAGTTGGTTTTCTATATCGTGTCTGAGCATATTTCAGTTGTTAAAATCGCCATGTGTTTTGATATTATACAATTTATTTCCTGTAATTTTGTACTTAATCCATTTTAATTCTTGAAAGAAGATTTTCTCACTCGCGTGGATTATATTAGATTGATTTATTATAGTCTCGTGAGCTAATTATTACTGTCATAGTTAATGGTGAAGTTGAAGTTACAAACACATAATTCGTTAGTAATAATTGTTTATTTATGATGCACCATCAAATCAGCCATTCAAAAGCCATATAAACCCCGACATTCTTGGCGGTGGACAGCCGTTGCGGCATTCTGAGGCGGCTCTTTTCCTTATACGACGAGCTCTAAACCTGACATCGAGTAAGAGGATCATGGCAAATCCAAGGATGAGACTACACAATTCTTAACACGCGATTAAGAACCGGAAATGTTTAATGGGGCAGCTTTAATAGATTAGGTTTTATGTTTATTTTATAATATTCACGAGTTCGAGTTTATCAGGATTACTAGTAATTTATATATCTGTTTATTTTAAAACTCGTAAAATTAGTCAAGATATTACTCTGAATATCCATGTTAATAGTAATAAAATAAAATAAGAATGTTTTCTGTACCTGAGATAGATATGGATTAATCATAAAAGGGTTTCTTCGTCTTTGTTGATTTCCAGTGCAAATGATTTTAGTCTACACTTTAAAGGGTTTAGGGTTTCTTCTAGAACTTAAAATCTATTTTATTGAAATTAGTCATCTGAGTATTAGAAAACTAAAAAGTAAAAAGCACTCCCCACTAGGCTTGGAGTAGATGCGCTAGGTTGGATGTTTGGTGATTAGGTGAGGTGTGATTTCTAAACAACAACGAGGTGGCGTAGCTTCTGTTTTTTCTTTTTTTTTGTTGAGGTAATTGTTCCTTGGAATACTGTCTCTTCAATCCCACGCCACTAGCTTTGAATAGACATTACTTAATTATAGTACGCATTACGTCGTGAGCATGATTAAAAAAAATTAATATAAAGAAAGTATTTAGGTATTTTAATGTTTTTTCTGGTAGAAAATTTTTAAATCATGACTATTTTGATGTAAGTTGAGGGGTCTAAAAAAACATAATTTAATTCATAATAAATATTCAAAATAATATTTTTTATAAATATTTAAATTAACATGTTAATTTGCGTGCAAGTCAGGATTGAAGATAAAAAGCACTTTTCTATGGTAAATAAATAAATATTTAGCCAAAGATTAAGTATTGTAAAAAAACAATAACAAATTCAGCATGGATTAATAAAAAATTAACATAAACTCAAAGTGACACGTCATCATCAGCTTAAGAATATGTCATATTAAAGGACTCGAATATAAAGTTGTCAAATGTGAATATAATATATAATAGAAGAATCCCATTAATTATTAATTATATTAGTAAAAAAACCCGACTAATCAGAACTCAATGGTTAAAAAACACTGGACATGATTAACCTAAGAATAAATGGCTAGGGCTCATTGTGGGTCATTCTTGAGGTGGTTGGTTCATCCAAATCATGACTCCGTTCAGCAACAATCATTTCCAATACCCTCTGTAATTTGTATTTCCTACCGGAGGATGAGGCTATGCACACACACACGGTAACTGATATGCTTGAAGTAGAAACACAGCAATCATTACTTAGACGAAATGATACGATGCCTTGAAAACAAAACAAAGCTGCAGAACAATGTGCGTTTCTTTCAAGGCATCGTATTTATATTCTATCACACACAAGTACAGACCAATCACTAGCATCTGTGAATGCAATCAGCCTGGAGCAACACACCTTAAACGAAATACAACAAGATTTTCAAGAAAATACAACGCAATTTCAGTTCTTTAAAATTCTTTTTTTTTTCCTGGAAGTATACAATACTTCAAAGCTGTAGCTCACATAGTTAACTGCAAGGTTGAACTGCTTCATGGACTACAGCAAAACCCCAGGGATACAGAAGGCGGTCGGAGAATTAACCATGATATATTGGCTAGCTTTATACGTAGCCCGGTGTAGATATACTTTATGCCTGACCACACTTACTCAAACAAGCCATCCCTTCTTCTAGATAATCATCTCTGCTAATCCAGAACTCAGGTGCATCCTGCATCAAATTATCCACAGGATACAGATTTTATTTCACAACTAAACCACCAGAAGAAGTTTAAACTGCTGTGGGAAAATAGTCACGATCTTTTAAGGTTGAGAGAAGGAGAGAGATAGAAGCATGTACCTTCATAATTCCTGCAAGAACTGCACCACCAAGGTAGACCATATGCTTTCTTCGTGGTGGATCTTCAATCCTCAATCGAAGTTTCTGTTCACAAGTTATAATGCCAACCCCAATATGTTACTTCTACATCAAGTGCCAAAGCCATCACAGACACTTTCATAAATTATTCAAATGAAAAATTAAGTGTTTGGTAATTGTTTCCCTTTTGTACATCATATTATAAAAGACTTGGACCTTACCTTTAACCCGTCCTTGTTTCCCTTGAGAACTGCATCTAGATAGCGATCCAGTATTTCTTTCTCCAGCCTGAACCATAAATAAATAATAAACATGTAAATAAATCGTCCGGTGGTTTCCAGATTCCACACTTGCAAGAAGCACATCCATTTGTGCCAACAGAAAATGATAGAAGCCACTGGGTCCACTATTGAAATAGATCATGAAAATCTCTAAAACAAATTTTTAAAAATCCTTGAACATTGTGTGATAATGCAGGGAACCAGAAAAAAGAGGATTGACTTCACACTAAGAATATCACAGTATTAGGAATAATCCTATTGGCAGCCACCATAGGACATCATTTCACATTTTATGCTATTTCCATCATGCATGACATCAGGCACTTGAAAATTTTTATCAGTGTTGACAGAAATTTGTAAACATGAACCTAAAAATGCATGCTAAAAGCAACATAAAACATATCTGGAATGAGTGAGTATTTTATGCAAGAAGAAAGCAAGCTGTGTGAAGGAATTAAAGATATTACCGGCTAGGCAATCCAGGATACATGGTGCTCCCTCCACTTAAGACTATATGCTGGTAGAGCTGCACAGAGAAAGAGAGGGGAAATTAACATGAACTCAACTCGAGTTCAGCCCTTTGAGGAATTCTACATGCAACCCAGAATAAGAAGAAAAGATGGCAAGACTGGGGACCAATATATGGACCTTCCCTTAGTGCTACAGTCTTCAGATTACTTAATAACCAATCTTCTGGACTACAGAAAGAATATAGACCCCAACCCTATTGCTAGCCACATCCACTAGATTGTTGTATGAATTTATTGCATTGTGAGGCAAAGGGATTCTAAAAACACCGTCACAAAATGCTGCAGCAAGTACAGGAGATGATTTGGCACGTGCACAACTAAAATAAAGAAGACAACATACTGGAAAGACTTTTTAGAAGCAAATGAAATAGGAAAAAAGATGAAACATCTTCTAATCTGAGAAATCCATCACTTAATATGAGAAATCATGAACTGAGAAAGAAAAGTTTTGTAAAGTTAAGTTCTCATGTTAAATAGGTTATAGTTTTAATATCCCCACCCAACAGTTTAACAGGATAATCAAAACCGTTTACTGCATTAAGATATATATCAGGAGTACAATATGGAAAAAATGCTAGTACCATCATACGGTTGTCGATATCCATTTCTTGAATGCAGCGAAAAACCATGTCAGCCATCCCATCACCTTCAACATCTATGAGTTCCTACAAAAAGGAACCACCTATAACTTTCCAGATCTTAAACCTATCAACATCTTGTTCTAATTGCATGACCTCTTATTGTCTGTCGTGATGATTATAAATAAATAAATAAAAACTCAAAAGCCAGTGCTATTATTATGGCAACATGATCAACTACTCTTTTGTTAAATGCTAGCAGTAAACTAGATTAACATGTAATGAGTTGACAATAAACAATGTGAGCTGTAACTCTGCATCTTACTACAAGCCCAAAATGATTGTCCCTTGGATAAAATACATATATAAAAAAATTGACTTGTTCACACCATTTAACAGGACCTATAGATAAGTTTGATGAAAACAAGTTAATGAAATTAACCACTTAATATTCAGATGGACCTTGTAACTGCACAATATTGTAATATGAAAATTTAAATAAGATGACTTGAAAAGGAAGAGAGAGGCGGAGCTATAGACTTACCGGTGTAAAAAGAGCCTCAGGGGCCTGGAACCTTTCAGTGCCTACTTTAATGATCCTTCCATCTGGCAGCTGATGAATACAGCAATAGCAAGCTATTATTTAATAGGTAAGTAGTTTTTCATTAGATTGTTCAGATAATATGGAAGTTAATACCAGCCCAAAACCCAGAAGCACCTTATTGAAAAGAACCCGTAGGGTATATCAAATCGAACATTATGAACAAACCTATACAGATAGAGTAGTTGGCTAAGGCTTTCAATTATTAACTAGATCTCCAAAGTTTGAGCCCCAGGGCTACCAATACATATGATGCAAGTGGTTACACATATAATCAATCAAATGAGGGGAAAAGCATAGAACAAAATAAAGCATGAACACACGAACAATAAGAAGGCAGCTAAAAGATGAATAGAACCTATGCAAACCATGCATGCTCTTGTTTGACAAAGCTATTCCTGATAGTATAGTAGATGCAGCACTTACCAAGAAACAAAAATAATCATAAGATTCAACTTACTGTATAGCTTTTAACCAGTATGGTGGTCTCCAGTCCCAATTGATACTCCCTCTTGTAGTCATAACTGTAGATAATATATTTAGTATTAAATCACAATGCAATAACCCATCTAAAGCATAACATTGTAGCTTCTTCACCTAATATAGCAGAGTTTTTCTTTGATTTCCCTCACAGTCTCAAAATCAGCAGTCCTATTCATTGCATACCTACAGAAATAGGGTACGACATTCCAGTTATCTAATTGTATCATAGTGAACAGGGTAGAATCTATTAAATTCATCAGACAATTTATTTAACAAGAATTTTGGCCCTCACCCTCTTCGTGAAAGTAAATCAACAAGATAGGATGTAATGTGTCGACCAGCTACGTTCATTCGCTTAGTTAGATGAGGGAATGAATAGCCATCGACAACAGGAACCTAGAGAGAAAAGCCCAAATATCATGCTTTTGGATACTGCCAGTTAGATGGACAAGCCATAGCTTTTACCCCTAGATTAATTAGTCGTGACCACAAATTGCATAGAGCATTGAGAACAGCATCATAAACAGTGATGGCTCCATTGCTTTTTATGAGACAATGGCAAAAATTCATAATTTCCATCGCAATCACAAGAAAATAGCAAAACAGACTGAACTAGTATTGAGTTTTGGAGGAAGAACATTTCCTTGGAATGAGAATGGAAATGAATATCATACACTATATAAATGTGGCAGATGATTTGATTTTAGTTCATTGCAAGTGCAACTAAAATAAGAAAGAAAGAAAATGAAAACACAAGAAAAAACAGATAAAGTGGGTGGCAATATTTGTGAAATCTAACTATGAATGGATCTCAAGTAGTTTACCACATGAGTAACCCCATCACCAGAATCAATAACTAATCCAGTCAGTAAACCTGCACAAACAATACGATGCTGAAGCAAATATCCAAAGACAAGGGAAAATAAACAAATAAAGGGGGGAGGGGGGGGGTGTTGAGCAGCAGCAATAGAAATAACAATGACATTGAGCATTCCACAAAAAAACAGTAGTATAAGTAGTTTTTAAGGCATTCAAAGGTAAATTTTCCAAAACTCTACATCTCATGATTCACATCACTAAGAAAGAATATGTCGATCAATAAAACATAAACCTTCAATCATCTCCACAAGCACCTTGGGCATACAATGTTAAAACAGCTTGGATTTGAATGAAGACACCAGCAAAATTGTATTTCTCAAACATTGTCTCGACCTGCATATCAAGTGAATCCAAATCACCATCACATTATGGAGTGACTGAAAATAACAACAATGTTACAGAACATTACCATAAAGAATTAGATCACAAACCATTTTTTCACGATTTTTTGAGGGATTAAGAGGTGGGTCTGTGAGTAAAATCTTACATTCCATTGGATCTATCTGTCAAAAGAGAACGTAGGGCACGGCTAGTTATGATCCAGTCAAAATTACACTAAATAGAGTTAAAGAAAAACTTAAACATAATTCTGGAGGGCAAAACAAAAGGAAGGCGCCACCGGATGTATACTTTAAGTTGATTATAAAAGGCATGATCCCACACATGACCCATATCATCCCAGTTCTGAACGATTCCATTGTTAACAGGATAAGATATATCTAACTGATGCCTCAAGCCAGCACAAGCCTCTCCAACAACGATATCCTAATTCAGTCAGAAAAAGAAAAATAAACTAAAAAATAAAAGCAAAAGCATTAACTTGCACACACAAAAGTAATGCAAATACACATGATGATAATTACATTATAGTTGAGATGTTTTTTTACCTTCAATTGATGTTCCATTAGTGATTCCTCGTAGCGTAGCATCGGCCTTCCAACCACACACGGGAATACAGACGTCGGAAAATTCTCTCCAGCAAATCCACACTTTACATACTGCAACAAAAATAACTCTCTAGTTATCAAACTCAACAAATCCATAATCATCATACTCTTAATTTTTAAACAAATGTGAAGGCTAACAAATCAATCAATTACAAATTACAAAATCATTAACTAAAGAAAACAAAATTATTATCCATAAAAACAACTGATCGTGCTGTTTTACTCGTTCTTCTCTCCTAATTACGCTTTCAAATTACAAAATTTTCAAGCCAAATGCAATTCTTAAAAAATAAATCGAAGCGATCATTCACAAGGCTGGCACATTTTTCAATAAAAAAAAAAGAATTCGTGGATTAAGCATACATGAAATGCAGATCAGGGAAAATTACACGAACTGACAAAATCAAACAAGAAGCGAGTGAAAACAGAGATCCATTATTTGGATCGAGAACAAATGAGGGATGGAGGGATACCCCTGTGCCATTATCGCAAACGACGACGTTTCTACTGTCCATGATCAGGCAGCTCTGCGATGATGATTTTCTTCAAACTTTGGAATTAATTGAAAGTGCAGTCAGCTAAGGAACGTTGTTGGGATGACTTGGGCTGTCCCGTAATTCTTTATATTTTATTTTATGGTTATTTTTTAAAATATTTTATTTAAATATATTAAAATAATATTTTTTTTTATTTTTTTAACATCAACATACCAAAATAATTTAAAAAAATTAATTTTAAACAAAAAAAATTAATTTTTAATAAATAATATTTTGATTGCAATACCAAACATGATTTTTCTCAACTTAATTTTTGTATATTTAATTTTTTTAATTTAAATTTAAAATAAATATTGATGACAATAAGTAATTATCATTGAACTTTTATTATTTACAATTTTACTTTTCTAATTTACATTAGCATGTTTTTTTAAAAAACAAACAATTTACATGTTCTCGCATCGCATGTATTGAGTTTTGAGTGATATTACACGATAAGTTTGATCCCTGTAGTTATATTTTTCTATCATTTAGTCTTGTTATTTTAACAATTCATATTTTGATATCAAACTTTATCTTATTTACATTTTAATCATTAGATATTAAGAGAAGAGAAAGAGAAAGTCATTGAAAAACATAAAGAAGAGACAAAGTGTTGTAATGGTCATATTTTGGTTAGGAGAAGAGAAAGAAAGTCATTGAAAAATGTTAGAGGGGAGAGAAAGTGCTCGAACTGTAATATTTTGGCTACCAAAAAGGTTGATTTTTGAGTCAATAGGTTTGTCTTCTTAAAAGGAGTTCAATGAAGACAATGTTTTCCTGTGAACATGCCAAATAAAGTAGATCGATGTCAGTTAAGATTTTTTATTTGTTTAATCTTCATTTTTTGGAGTGAATAAAGAGTGTTTTGAGATTAAAAATGGATTTATTGAGGTCTCAATAAGGTTTTTGAGGTGTTTTCTAATGAAAAAAAAGTTGAAAAATAATTTTGTAAATCCACCAATTTAACTCTAATTTTTCGATCATCAGATGTGATGGAAAAACTATTAAGCAAGTGACAAAGCTAGTCGCCCTTATGAAAAAAATATTAGAGCCTTGAAAGAAACATCCTTAGTGATCGAAATCTTTGATATATTTGTAAAATATTAAATATTGTCTGATATAGGAGAGATTCAATTAACAAAATACTAAGTATCTATTTCGTAGTATGGTGAGTTGTGGCTAAAAGTTTGAAACTATGTTTTGTCTCAACCATATTTTTGAAATTGTTTGGTAATCAACATACTCCATAGTTTGCATGTGTTTTCTTGAAAATTCTCTGTTAAAATCTTGGATGTTGAAAAGCTATAATTTCTAGCTTTTCTTAAACATACATTTTCAAATCGTAACCGCAAAAAACTACTAGAATATCAAATATACATGAAAAGATGTGGTTAAATCACTATAGTCACACTTATAAAACACTATTAACTAGAATTTTTTTTTTTTGTTAATTCACCCTTCAACAACCTAGACTTTTTTTATTTAGGTTTTTTTCAATTTCATCATTTAATATTAAGTTATTTTGGGAATTGTGATTTATAATTTTTTTTTATTTTTGTTGGGTTATATACTGATTTCATGGATTTAGTTTTTTTTTTAACTTTCAACTTTAGATCTGTTAGAAGTGGGCTTCTTAATTTTTTTTTTTTATGAATTTATCTCGATTTCATGATATAGATTGCAGGTTTAACAAGTTAACCCAGATTCACTCGGATTTTTTTTACTGCTTTTTTCTACTTGAATTTTTTATTTCTTCCTTCAACATCGGGTTAGTTGAAATTAGGCTTCATAATTTTATTTATTTTATTTTTTATAGGGTTATTCTGATCTCATGACTCAAGTCGCGAGTTTGACAAGTTGTCTCGTGTTAACTCTATTTATTTTTTGTTCTTTTTAGATTAATTTTTTTACAATTTCATCCTTCAATAACTTAATCTTTTTTATTTTTTTAATTTAATCATTCAATATCTTCAATGTTAGGTTGTTTGAGAATTAAAATTCGTATTTGTTTTTCAATTTACTATATATGGAGTTATCCCGGTCTCATAGATATAGTTTTTTTTTCTTGATTTTAACCTCCAACACTGAATTTGTTGGAAATGGGACTTTGTAATTTTTTTTATTTGCATTTTATGAGGTTATCTCATGACCCAGATCACAAGTTTACATGTTAGCCTAGAGTGACTTGTGCTGTTTTGTTTATCTTTTTTTTAATTGATTTTTTTTTTGATTTCATCCTTCAAATTTACATTGGTTGGAGATTGAGCTTCATAGTATTTGTTTTTAATTTGCATGCTACGAGGTTATTTCAATCTCATGACTCGGGTTGTTGATTTGCCAAGTTGACCTGAGTAGTTTTTTTGTTCATTTTTTGTTTATTCTTTTTAATTTCATCATTCAACATTGAGTGAATTAGAAATTGACCTTTATGATTTATTTTTATTTGTTTTCTATAAGGTTATCATGATCTTATGACCCGAATGACAGATTTGATGAGTTAATCTAGGTTAATCTAATATATCACCATATTAATATTTACAAAAGATATCATACAACATGCATCATATTTTGAGTTCATGATTAACTTTTTTTTTATTAGCAAAAACATTAGCAAAGCATGAACATTTTTTATGTTAAAAAATTTAATCTGACCCATAGCGCAACGCAAACCAATGATCTAGTAGATTGTTATATGTCAAAGAGGAATTCCTTTATTCAAAACAATCTATTAGGAAATATAAAAAAATCATACAAATTAGTTAAATAACTAGTACTGGCCCCACGCTATGCTGAAGGCTGGATAAAAAAAGTCAATTCAAGCATAAGAAAGTACATGTTAGAGATGTTAAATTTCGAGTTGACGATAAAAAAATTGAAGTGCGTATTGAAAGTTCGATCAATGTGTTCAATAAAACTAATCGATCATCATACACGCAAAAAATATTAAAAGAGTCGTTAATGATGATCAAACACTGGATCAAGATGCTAAGTGATTGATGTAAACAAGAAAAACATACTTTCACGATGTGGCATGCTATTTAGAATCTTTTTTTTAATTAAATGTCAATTTTAGTTTTTATCAACAAAAATAATAAAATTGAATCAAAACAAAGAATAGGTCCTCTTTTTTTATCGATCTAACATTACCTTATGTTACAGTCCATTGGATGACATGAGTTTCAAATCCAATCATGTTGGACTTGGCTCAGGGCCTAAACACGACTTGGTTGCCTTGTTCAAAACTCAATTTGGCTAAAAAAAATTCAACTAATTGGTTCAACCATCTGTCTCTTTCATTTACCTTATGTTCTTTTCCTCCTAATTAGATCTTTATTGGGCATGGGTGAGATGAAATTTGGGACCAAACCAAAGCTTTATAAAAGAATTAGGGATAAAATCAAGGAAAAGAAATATGATAAGGGCTAAATTTTATAAAATGGTTGAATCAACGACCAAATAAAAAAATTAAAGAGTTATAAAAAATTAGGGACCAAATAAAATAAATCTGATGAGGAACTAATTTTTTTAAAAATGGCTAGCGTATGTGTCGTACATGACAACATGTGAGAAAGACCAGGAGTTAAGGTGGCGCATAAGACCTCTTCTAAGCTCCGATGATGGCCTTTCTTAGTGTTGCTAGAATCGAATCAGCTTCGATTCTCTTCCATGGCAACACTTGTTAGTGACATAACCCTGACGTGCCTTTAATAGCCCTTTTTCTTTCTTTCATTTTCTTGCATTTTTTCTCTACCTCGATTCTTGTGTCTATCCTCAAGAAAACTATTATTGCCATCTACAATAGTTTGTAAAAAAAGCCACAGTGTATCTTTGATAAGATTTCTTTTTTGAATTTTAATATATATGCTTCACATGTACCAACAAACTAATACATATAATAAAACAAACAATTAAACACATACACATTTTTTTTTACACTTAGTTTTTTCATTCAATACTATAATTACCATTTTTGTTATTGTCATAAATTCAAACTAACATCTCATCTTTTCAATATATATATATATATATATATATATATATATATATATAATTTTTTTTATAAAAAATAAAGGTCATTGGTGTTTCACCATGTCCTGTGATGAAAACTCTTTTTTTTAGTCCCAATTTTTTTCACTTATGCCCTTCAATTTATTTTTATTTTTAAAAAAATCGGTCTTCTAATATGTATCCGGGCCTCATGGTGTCAGGGGAATACTCTGTCGCTTGGAAAAATAAGATTCATTTTTATTGATTTATAAGATTAGAGCTTTGGGGACCAAATCTAAAGCTTAAACAAATATCAAGTCTCTTTTGTTTGCTAACATCAAGGACTCGTTTGCCCTATCAAGGGAATTTTTTTTTCAATCGCTCAACTTTTTTTTCTTCTAATTTGATCCTTTCACATTGATTTTTTTTTTTTGAAATTTGACCTAGTGGTTTATTTTGGTTGCTTAGGTATAGGGTTCTCGTAATGTTAAGGCAAATGTTTTGTGTGTGGTTGATGCTCGGTTTGGAAAACTAAAATAAAATTATGTTTATGTAAAATAATTAGGAGTTAAGAGATCAAAATTGAAACTAAAACAAATATAGCGGACCACGTAAATAGGCAGAGTGACTTGGCTAGTGCGTATAATGCACGAGCCAGTGTATGAAAGCTTTCCATTGAGCTTTAGCGACGTGTATGGAGGTTTTCAGTGAAGGGACATGGTATTCCACCTTTGTGTTGGATTATTTACGGTGAGATCTTCTTGATGAGGAGTTGCGTGTACCAATTAGAAGTGTGTGTGACTTGTTTTTCATATTTTTCGTTCTCCTACCTCTCCTCTCATCGAGATTCGCAGTGTCTTGCAATTTCTTTTTTCTTTTTTCCTGAATTTGGTTCTCAATGCTATTTTTTCTTTTTGAATCGATATTTTTCATTTTAACCCTTACTATTTTGTTTCTTTTAGTTTTTATATCAAACTTAGTCTCCATTCTTTTTATTGTGATTTGTTTTGTTTTAACTCCTTTTTTATTGTTTTTTTTTAATTTCATCCCTTAGCATTTGATTGATTGAGAATTTAACTTTGTGATTTTTGGGTTTGATTCTATGAGATAATCATAACCTCATAACCTTAGCAATGGATTTGGATGATTAACGTGAGTTGCTTCAATCTTTTCATGCCAATTTTAAAATTATTTTTTTTTCAATTCCATCTTTCAATATTATGTTGATTGGGGATTGGGTTCCATGATTTTTTTTATTTTCTTTTATAAGGAGTTATCCCGATTTGATACCCTAGGTCGTGAGCTTGGGGGTTAACCCAGGTTGATTCAAGTTTTTTTTTAAAAAAAAAATGAATTTTCCCATTTTCTCCCTCCAACAATAAGGTTGTTTTGGGAATTGTTTTTCATAATTTTATTTAATTTGGATTTTTATGGGGTAATTTTGATCTCGCGACTATGTTGTAAATTTGGCTAATTCGGATAGATTTGGGTCAATTTTTTGCCTTTTTTAAAATTAATTTTTTTTTCAATTCTACCATTCAATATTTGATTTGTTATAAATTAAACTTTGATTTTTTTTATTTTTTTTTTCTACGAGGCTATCATGTTATCATAATTTTTTTGCTATGTTATTAAATAAGCTCATGAAGACCTTTTAATTTTAATAATATTGGGAGGATAGCTTTCCATAATATTGATAAACTTTTATTTTTCGCAAATAATCATTGTTATTTTTTTAGCTCGCTTTATTTATTGATATTGTTTTTAATTATATTATTAAAATAACAAAGTTTATTGAATTAAATTGTGTGAAATTGGAATTTTCTTGTTTTTTTTAAATGCTTACATTGTTTGATCATTTTTTTTTATGTTAGTAAAAATTTGACATGACTACCACATGTTACTAATCTAGCTTGTGTATTTATTTGATTTGAAATTATATACATAAAACAATTTGCTTTTGCTTATAATAAAAAAAAAGAGGAAAACAAATCAAATATCATTTCCTTATCTAAAAGAATAATAGTTAAATTAGTTCATTAGCCTGCACTCCACTGCGAGCCAAACCATGTTTGCTTTTTAAAACAAAATTATTAAGAGCGCAAAGATTTTTTTGCAATGCTATAAACTCAAGCAAAATGATAAATCTTTAAAAGCTAATTAACCCAATGTGAATTGGTTTATTTAATAGGTTTGATGGAAACTTGGATGATTTTTTTTTTTTTTTCAAAAATCAATGTTGAAAGATAAAATTAAAAAATAAATAATAATGCAGGAAATAAAAAAGAACGTTGAGCTATGTAAACTTTTCAAACTAGTAATTCGTGATATTAGAGCCTATGTAAACTTTTCAACTAGTAATTCGTGATATTAGAGCCTATGTAAACTTTTCAAACTAGTAATTCATGATATTAGATAAAAGATATCATACATGGAAAAACAGTGAAACTCAATTCTCAACAAATCTAATATCGAATGATGAATTATCATAATTATTATTATAATAATTATTATTCACATTCTTATTATTATCATTACTAATATTGTCACAATCATTACAACTATCACTATTATTACTATTATCAATAAGTAATATCATGATTATTATTATTATTATTATTAT
>Ga0325411_1005419_pt1 | contig 14109 bp, 9 predicted proteins | sample PopdelMetagenome_13_FD_206181 | JGI IMG/M metagenome (GOLD analysis project Ga0325411, IMG submission 206181) | Populus deltoides microbial communities from Bellville, Georgia, United States - Xylem-PdIQD-R4 | ecosystem: Host-associated > Plants > Phyllosphere > Stem > Wood/Secondary xylem... | reverse complement strand
TTTAATTTGTAAGATTTGTTCCTCATTATTTTAATAAACTTGAGAAAAATAAAACATTAATAAGTTATTTTCCAGCTCATTTTCCATGACATAACCAAACACTGGAAAGTGTTTTCCAACTTATTTTCCATTACACTACCAAATATCGAAAAATACTTTCCCGGAATTCACTTTCCTGGAATTCACTTTCCCCGGAATTCACTTTCCAAAAGGAAACTACTTTCCAGCAAACAAACAGGGCCTTAACATAGATTTGAACGTCAAAAAAAAATATTTTTTAATTTATAAATCAAATAAAAAAATTAAAAATTATTTTAACAACAATTTGTTTTTATACGGGATGCATTTAAATATTATTTTTAATATTAGATTTGTTTTTCATATAAATGATACAGTTTGATTGGACAGAAAACTGTACCTGGTTTGCTAAAAACACATCCCGAAATTATCTATATATAAAAAATCAATATGCATGAAAAAAGGTGGAACTTTTGTCTCTCCATGGCAATAGCGTCTAATTTTTCTCTAACATTCTTAATTTTACGCACCATTTTTTGTCGGAAAACAGGTTGATTATGATTGCTAGAAGGGAAGTATCTTACTCGATTTTTGAGAACTCTTCGCTGCTGACGCCACCGAGCTTCATTTGCAAACTCATCTAGCAAATCGTCAGCATCATAAGCTGCATCCTTGAGGTCTCCGAGCCACACCTTTATAGGCTCACTCTTCCACTGCTTCTCCTCTGCATCTTGAAGCACAGCTCGAATAGTTCTGATTGTGCGGTTGAGATTTGCACGCTCAGTCTCGAGGTTCCCAGCAAGTCCAAGCTCTTGAAGAAATGAGGAATTCAAGTTCCCCATGACTGTACTCGCGAGAGCAGACAGAATTGCATCAGCCATAGCTTGTTGAAAAAAAGTAGAGAAGGTGGAAGGATAACTAAAAACAGGGGATGTGATCAAGAAATGGTAAGTAAATATTGAGAAGAAAGGGTATGAGATGAGAAATGGAAAAAAGGTTAAGTGTTTGGTGACGGGCTTTACTTCTGGAAACACAAGAATGGTCATGGAAAAGAGAAATGCAGAAGGACCAAACAATTCCCCACGCCATGGAATAAAGCATAAAGAAGGAAATTGAACGAAGAACAGAACATAGCATAACTTGACCTTGAGCAGAGAAAGTAAGAATTTGCTCCTTGCCCATTAATCTCTTTAAAATTCTAGCTGGACCGCATTTGGAGTTTCACTGGGCAAAAGATTCTTACATTGTCACCTTTTCCTTTAAACAAGGACTTCTCAATGTAAAAAGAAGCACTTGGGAATTTCACGTTCTACACGTCTTATAGATCAATGAGTTATCGATCAATGTAAAAAGAAGTACTTACAATTTCATCAAGTAGCAGTTCGTAGTCCATTGGTTGCGCTCCGCTGCTGCAGGCGGGATTAACAGAAATTTAGCAAAAAATAAAAATTAATCATTAGCAACGTATTTTTTAGCAACAAAGAAACTTTATTATTACGAGCTAAAAATGTTTTTTTTTTTATAATAATTTTGTTTATAAAAAAAATAATTAAGCGTTTTTACATCTGTGATCTAACAGAACACAAGGAAAATCGCAGGAAAGAATCGAAGGCATTGATTAATCAGATCCTTATAATATTGTCTGTGGCTTTTTACTTTGGTATTTAAAATTAATGGTAAAATAGTTGAAACATAAGGGATGTTCAATCAAGCATTGATTCCCTCTGTTTTTTCCTCACAAGAAAACGAAAGGTGGGTAAACTTTAAAACAGCAATGCAAAGCTTAGTTATAAACTCTGTTTTTTTCCACAATAAACTTTTAGTCCATTGTTCTTTCAATCCTTTTGGTGATCAGTTTGTTATTTTAAACTCGATGCATTGATTATTATGGAATTAATTATATTTATTTTACTTTTGGAATTTCTAATGAGAAATCGAAAATGTTGGAAAATGGAAAAATAATGATGATCTTAAACATAGAGGCCAATTTACATGAAAGATAACTAACAAGTCAAGTGATTTATGAATATGTCATTATCTAAAAAAAGATGAAAAACAAAATAATATCAACCTGAGTTTTTCTGCCGGAGAGTAAACTGTCATATTGATCAAATTTCGTGAGATTATAAAGCACAGAAATTTCAGAGATTATCATCTCTTTTTCCTCACCTCTCACGGTGATGGATTCTCGACACCAAAGCCAAAGACAACATTAAGAGTTCATAGCATGACAATTGTTTGACTCCGAAGAGATTATCTACTTCAGAGCAGCTATTGGAAACATGAAAAAGGCCAGATAAGAGAATTCAGAAGGAGAAACCAAGCAAGAAAGCTATGTATATCACAGCACACAGAATTCAAGCATATGCAAAGCCCTAGAAAATATAGCATCAAGAAACATGGGGAATTCACTCTAACACCATGTTTGTTTTCCAGAAAATAGTTTTCAGAAAACCACTTTCTAAACTTTCATGTGTTTGTTTGCCATTAGAAAAGTTGGTTAACGAAAAACACTTTCCGATCAACGGAAAACACTTTCCAATTAACGAAAACACTTTCCGGTCAATGAAAAATATTTTCCAGTCAAAGAAAAATTTGGTTTGGTTTCCAGGAAGTGTTTTTCTTTTTGGCTGTGTTTGTTTTCCGGAAAGTGGTTTCTAGGAAATCACTTTCCAAACTTTCCTGTGTTTGTTTGCCATTAGAAAAGTTGGTCAACGAAAAACACTTTCCAGTCAAAGAAAAATTTGGCTTGGTTTTCAGGAAAGTGTTTTCCTGAAAAATTTGGACGGAAAACATTTTCCGGAAGTTGTGAAAAATTTAGAAATGTCATTATTTGCCGATTATATCAAATTTGATCCTCAAACTTTTGATTGCTATATATAATTTGTTTTGAATATTTATTTTTCAATTTCATCTCTTAAAATTTAATTTTTATATTAACTTTGGTTTTTATTTTTATAATTGTTATTTGCTTTTTTCTTATCATTTTTTTATTGAAATTTTTTATCTATCAAATTTGATCCTCATTCTTTTGATTGTTACTTTTTTTATTTGAAATAATTTATGAAATGTTAATTATTATTATTTTAATTTCTTCATTTTTTTTTAATTTTTTAGATTTGATATCTATTATTTAGATTATTATTTATTTTATTTGAGATAATTTATGAAATTATATTTTTTTTCAATTTCATTCTCATTCAACTTTTTAATTTGTAAAATTTGTTCCTCATTATTTTAATAAACTTGAGAAAAATAAAACATTAATAAGTTATTTTCTAACTTATTTTCCATGATATAACCAAATACTGGAAAGTGTTTTCCAACTTATTTTTCATTACACTACCAAATATCGAAAAATACTTTCTCAGAATTCACTTTAAAAAAAAAAATACTTTCTAGAAAATAAGCAAGGAATTAATATAAAAAAAAATTCAGTGTTGTCAACATGTTTTAAAGGAAATTGTTTCCTTTTTCCCCTTTACCCACTTGAAAGTGTTAATGTCAGCGGTTTCGAGCCGGCCGGTGAGTCTCTGCTCATCCCCTGCTCCATGGGCTGCCATGCGTTCTTTATGCCTCAGACCAAGCTTTTCAATTGCTTTCTTCATGACTCCATAGCCTCCTTCATTTCTCATAGACTTAGTACTGAAAAGGTGAAGATTTTTCAAGAATGAGACCAAAAATATTAAGAGTGTGGAATAAAGAATTATGTCATATCATCAAATGCGAGAATAATATAACAAGGTATTCATTAATATCAGACAAATGATCTAGGCAACATAAAATTTAACGGTAACCAGAGGTCTAAGAAGCCATTCATTCATGCAATTTAGATGGTTAGAAAACGAAAACAAATCAAGGTAAAAAGAAAATATATGGGCAGAGAAGCTTACTTTTGAATCCAAAGTGCCAAATGAAGTCGTTATCCTTTGAACAATCCAAGTATCATTGGATTTCTTTGTCATTGATTTGAAAGGAAGGGATGTGAGCTATCTTAGGCCAGTCCTCTCCTCTCCTTGTCGCACACCTCTTCTCCAAACTTGGACAGTTTTTAATTATCAACTTGCTGAGGTTATTGAGACTCTGCACCCCATCTGGAAAAGACACCAAATTAGGGCAATCCCAAATATTCAAGCTTGAAAGGGACGTGAGATATCTAATCTGATCTGGCAAAGAAGTTAATCCCGTGCAATGATGTATACTTAGAGATCGGAGAGAACTGAGATGTTGGATACTCTCTGGCAATGAGTTCAGCTCAGGACAACCAAAGAGAGACAAATCCTCAAGTGCCGTCAGATGTCGCACTCCCTCAGATAGAGAAGCAAATTGATCACAAATATGAATCGATAAGCGACGAAGAGAAGATAAGCCACATAGCCCATTCATTGGCAGAGAATTTAATCTTCTACACGTCTGTATCTCTAAAACCTCCAAAGAAGTGAGGTTCCGAAGACCTTCATCTGGTAAGCTTTCAAGTTCGTAACAACTCTCAATTGTCAAGCTTTTAAGAGCAGAAAGGGAGGTGATAGAAGTGAAATTCCTAAACGACGTCAATGAAGCGTTGCATCCCAAGATGATTAATGTTTTGACGGAGGGTATAATTGGTATTTCGTCCAACAGAGGGCAAAAAGAGATCTTCAATTCTCGAAGGCGAGGGAAACTACACGCATCCCATTGCTCTAATCTCTTCATTGAATAAATAGTCAGTGTCTCCAAAGATGGGAATAGATTTTGCGCATCTCCATACACATGGCTATCAATACACTTCACACCGTCCATTCTATATAATTGAAGATTCTTGAGGAGCTGTAGTTTCCCAAATGGTGGAAGTTGTTCACAGTTGTAACAGTCTCTTAGCTCCATCTCCACTAGATTTGGTAGAATCAAGTTCATCATCCAATTTGGAAATTTTAAGCCTCCATATCCATCTATTCTCAACTTCTTCAGATTTGAATGAGGTTGAAGCCTATCAAGGACCTCCAAATGCACATTATTTGGTATTGATTGCCCCGAATGTGAATTGTAATCTCCTTCCAAATTCCATGATAAAGTCAGTGATAGAAGGGCTGTCTTCAAATTCAAATTCGCACTTCTGGCATCTGTTGAATTCTTAACATTATCAAGATATGTGATGCTCAGTTCACCAGCAAGATTATTCAGCCTTCCCAGCTCCTCTATGCCACGACCATCCTCCTTACCCACAATGAATATGCCAAGTTTTCGCAGGCAAGTCAACTCTCCCATTCCACATGGCATAAATCGAAGTGAATAACAAGCTCTGATGTCAATATAGACGAGATTTTTCATGTGCTTCATACCTTTTGGTAACTTGACGAGTTTCAAGCAACTTCTTAGATTTAGTGTCTGCAGGTTTTGGAGGGAGGTGGTTGATTCAGGCAATTTTTGGATCAAGGTATAGGAGACATCTAGAAACCTTAGATGTTTTAAATTACTAATTGACTCTGGTAATGTATTTTGATCGTAAATATTTATATCCAAGGCTCTTAGATGCTTCTGTTGAGTGAAACAAAGATCTAAATTATCACTCCCATGACGAACTGTTTCAGGAAGAATAATTGAGCGCAGAGATGTATGTTTGAAATCCTTGTATTCTGGAGCACACAGTAGTGATCTCTCGGAAGCACCACCCACATGACGAACTGTTTTAGGAATTGGCAGCTTTGTATCGTCCTCAATCCAGTGGCATTCTCCATTCATAATGAACTGTGCAAGATCATGGACAAGATCGTGCAGTTTACATGCTATGTTGCCCAGCCCATAATCATTGACTTCTTGAAAAAAGGACCTCCCAACTAATTCGTGGAAAATCTCTTCACCCCTGTCATGCAAATCTATTTTCCCATTGCAAGAAATGAAGCCATTTGCCATCCATAGAGCTACCAACAGGTCCTTCTCCATGACATGATCTTTGGGGAACATAGAGCAAAATGCAAAGCACTGCTTCACAGATGGCTTTAGATTCATGTAACTCAAACTCAAGGCATGTAAAATCCGGCTTCCTTCATTCGGCAGATCCCAAATCTCACTCTCTTTGACATTCAACCACTCACGTACAGTTTTCTTCGAGCGCATCAGGCTTCCAAGAGCTCTTATAGCCAAGGGAATCCCGCCGCACTTGTTAACTATCGCTACTCCAATATCTTTCAAGCGACCACGCTCTTCTGCACTTGTCATCCCGAATGCAAGCTGCTCAAATAAAAGCCAGGAATCCTCTGCTGACAATGTTGCCAAATGTTGAACAGGAGTTGTGGCCATTTTATCAGCAGCAGTTCCCAAACGGGTAGTCACAATAACTGCACTTCCTTTATCTCCACAACTCAATGCATCTTTCAATTTGCTCCAGTTACCATGGTCATCTTCCCAAACATCATCCAATATGAGCAAAAACTTCTTACCACCTAACTTTTCTTGGAGGCGTCGTAGAAGAGTATCCAACTGTTGAATATTTGGACTAGCGCGTTCAATGGACTCAATGATGGCACTTGTCAATTTTTGAATGCTGAAATCAACAGATACACACACCCAAACCCGCAAATCAAAATGCTCTTCTATTCTTCCATCGTTGTAGACTGATTGAGCAAGTGTTGTTTTACCCAGCCCCCCCATTCCACATATAGCATAAACAGAGAAATCATCGGAACTGGTGAGCAGCATGTTGATCAGATCTTCTTTCTCCTTTCTCCTTCCATAAATTCCTGATTCATTCACAAGTGACCCAGTCTCACGCTGATTTAAAATATCTGCATTTATCTCCACAGCCTCCTCTCTTAGGTGGTAATTGTGTCTCAGCATGGCAATGTCATCTAATTTTTTTCTAACACTCTTAAATTTATGCACCATTCTTCGTCGAAAAACAAGTGGATTATGATCGCAGGAAAAGAAAGATCTTACTCGATTTTTGAGATCTCTTCGCTGCTGATGCCGCTGAGCTTCATTTGCAAAGTCACTTAGCAAATCATCAGCATCATAAGCTGCATCCTTGAGGTCTCGGAGCCACAATTTTATAGCCTCACTCTTCCACTGCTTCTCCTCAGCATCGTGAAGCACAGCTCGAATAGTTCTGATCGTGCGGTTGAGATTTTCAAGCTCATTCTCTAGGCTCGCAGCAAGTCCAAGCTCTTGAAGAAATGAGGAATTCAAGTTCCCCATGATTGTAGTCGCGAGAGCAGAAAGAACTGCATCAGCCATAGCTTGTTTTGGAATGGAAAAGAAATGGATGTAGAGAAGAAGTAGAAAAGGTGCAAGGAAAACGAAAAGCAGGGGAGGTGAGCAAATAAATGGTTAAGCAAACACGGAGAAGATAAAACAGGATGAGATGAGATGAGAAATGGAAAAGGTGAAAGTGTTTGGTGATGGACTTTTCTTCTGCTAAGATCGTTGACTAAGTTGATCAGGTTCGACACTGTGATTTGAAGACATAATTTGTCTACTTGAAATGACCGTTGGTTAGTAAACGTCGTCTTCCAATGGCTGGGCTATCTAACCAAGCCACATCTACGCTGCAAGCTAGAGTAATGCTAAACATAGCAAGTTAAAAAAAAAAAGACATAGTAAGTTTGTGTTTGTAGTCATGTTGTAAAAATACTTCTTAATTTATAATATATTAAAATAATTTTATTTTTTTTATTTTTCATATATTAAAATAATTGAAAACTTTTAAAATTTAAATAAATTTGAAGTTTAAAAAGTACTTCAAAAAATTTAAACTCCAAACAAACGCATCCTAAAAAAAAATTTAAGAATATACATTAAGTATTTATTAGATCATATATAATAAGTTTCATTAATCCAATATATATATATATATATATATATAAAGTTTTTTTTTCTCATCTTAATGTACATTAAGATTACTAGAGGTTACGAAAAAAACCAGGTTTGTGCCAGCCCATCTTCTAATATGATCTGTCGAAATTTATTATCGTAGAGTGAAGCAGTTGTTTTGTTTATAAATTAAAATTATTTTTTTTATTTTTTTAAAATTATTTTTAATATTATTGTATAAAAATAATCTAAAAATACTAAAAAATAAATTTAAAGCAAAAAAAAAAAATCAAATGTTTCAAGAATACTTTTGAAATGGTAAAACAAACAGGATCTAGATTGAAAAGGAAGAAGATGAGCAGAGAGTATATTTAATATTGTAATATAATGTAATTTTTAAAAGTATTTTCTTGTTGATAATCTATTAAAATAATTTTATTAGAAATGTTTTATTTTTTTATATTAACGAAAATGAAAGATTTTAATGGTGGTTTAAGTAAAATAGTGTGGAGGCTTGCAAGTTAATTATCAACTTTATAATATAAATTTATGGGTGTTCAAAAAAACTGATCAACCAAAAAAACCGAACCGAGATGAAAAACCGATTAAATCGATTTTTAAAACTATAAATTTTAACAGGTCCGGTTCGGTTTTGGTTTTAGTTATAAAACCAACAAACCAAACCAGATCAACCAAAAAATCATAAAACCCACTAGCAGCCAAAGAGTATAAATAGTTAATTAACCTAACCCTACCTAACATAACCCCCCCTCTCCCCTGCCTTCACAAACTCCCCTTCCCTCACAAAAAGCCACCATCTGTGGCAAAGACTGCAGTGCAAACCAACTCTCCACCTCAAAAATCATTCTTCTTTTTCCTTTCAAGTTTTCAACTAAAGGCAGTGGTTGTATTCAGGGCTCTTGCATTTGGGTGGCAAGCTATTGAGATGACTTTTAAACCCTTCCTCGACAAGGCTTTTTTCGCCATGGACAAGTTTGATCCTGCTCGAAATCCTGATGATGATGATGATTTTGTTGATCACAAGGAGAAGGGCTCCCTCTCTAAATCTGATGCTTTTTTCTCTGATGAGAACCCAACAGTTGCTTGATGATGATGGCTATGATTTTTGAATACTAGTTGTTTGGTTAAATTTATATATAAAAAAGGGTTGGGGGTAGAAATCGGAGATCAGTACTCAGTGGTGTTAGTTATAGTCTTATGGGGGTTTAGGTGCCAGGGATTTGAATGGGTTTTTGGTTCTACCATGTTGAAATTCTTAACCTCCTCTAGAAATCAGTCGACGACAAGATTTAGGGGTTTGCTTTTTTTTTTTTTCTCTACAGCTTATTAATTTACAAGGTGATTTAAGAGAGGTCTCCTTCATTGATGGGATGATTAGATTTTCCGGTTTTTTTGCTATAAAACTGAATTTAACCGAACCGAACTGGTTCGGTTTGAACCGGAATTCGGTTCGGTTCGGTTTGAATTTTCAAAAATTTAAGTTACTCGGTTCGGTTTGTTTTTATGGTTCAAACCGAACTGAACCATGAACAGGCCTAATAAATCATATCTTGAGATCTTATCTAATAGTTTAAGCTACTTAGTTGAGATGATTCTTTGACATGACATCAGAACTTTGATGGCCATGCAGTAATGAGTTCGAATCTCATCATCTTTATTTATTTGATAAAAATTAAGAACAAAGTAATGTGGACATATGCAAGTTTCAAGCCCAAAGAGTTTTCACTTGAGAAGATGTGTTAGAAAATTATTAACTATTAGGACTTTCATTTAACAACTTAAGCTTTTGAGTTGAAATGATAAACTTATTTTCAGATTTAAAGTGCAATATAAAGTCATCGTCCTTTTCAATCCAAGTATCATTAGATTTCTTTATTGTTGATTCGAATGGAAAGGATATGAGCTATCTTAGGTCAGTCCTCTCCTCTCTCTTTTTCTCACACCACTTCTCCAAATTTAAACAATAGTTAATTATCAACTTGCTGAGGTTGCTGAGACTCAATACCCCATCTGGCAAAGACACCAAAATAGGGCAATCCAGAATCTCCAAGCATGAAAAGGACCTGAGATATCCAATCTGATTTGGAAAAGAAGTTAATCCCTTTGCAATACCATATGCTTAGAGATCAGAGAGAAATGAGATGTTGGATACTCTTTGGCAATGAATTCAGCCCTGGACAGTCATAAGGCGACAAATTCTCAAGTGTCGTCAGATATCGCACTCTCTCAAATAGATATGCAAATTTAGCACAACTCTGAATCCATAAGCGACGAAGAAAAGATAAGCCACACAACCCATTAATCGGCAGAGAATATAATCTTCTACACTGATATATCCTTAGAACCTCTGAAGAATGGAGCTTCTGAAGACCTTTTTCTGGCAAGCTTTCAAGATTATCGCAATTTCTAATCTCCAAGCTTTTAAGAGCAAATAGGTTATCTAATATTTTATTTGACAAAGACTCCAGATTTCTCAGCTTATCAATATTTAAATGATCAAGGAGTGTATGATTTTGTAAAAAATCATTGGGAAGCCCCTTTACATTGGGAATCTCTTCGATATAAAGGGACGTGATCGAAGTGAAATTCCTAAACGACGTCAACAAAGGACCGTTGACTCCGCGGATGATTAATGTTTTCACCGACAAGCTTATTCAACCTTCCCAGCTCCCCTGTACGACGACCATCCTCCTTGCACAATGAACATGGTTTTTTGTAGGCATATCAATTGCCTCATTCCACAAGGTATAAATTGAAGTGATCACAACTCGTGATGTCAAGATAAACAAGACTTAACCCTATAAACAAGACTTAATCCTGAGAGGTAGCTCTCTTGAAGATTACAGTATAAGTTGTAGATCCTTGTAAATATTGTAGATACTGAAGATTAATATGTACTATATATATACTGAAGATTAATGAAGCAGAAAATACAATATCAAGAGACAATATACAAAATACTGTAGTTATTAAATTGCCTTATATATGTTATGTCTATTACCTAGATACTGAAGATTAATTATGCAGATACTACAGATACTGGAGATTAATGAAGCATATACTGCAGTATCAAGAGACAATGTACAAGATCATGTAGTTATTATATTGTCTTATATATGTTATGTCTATTACCTAGTTTAGATGATCATGTAATTATTATTTTTTTCCTTTATACCCAAGAACACAATCAAATCTAGTAGCTGTAATGTTAGAAACTGATTCTAGTCCATATATATTTGTAACTCTGCCATCAATAAAACTATGATTAAGAGTTTATACTTCTTTAAATTTCTACAGGCTCAACTGGTCAGGTCTTGAGTTTGCTCCTCAATGATCACGAGTTCGAGTCTTTTTAGAGCCACTGGAGCCTTATATGATTGTTAACTTTAAGGCTCATGAGATTAGTCGAGGTGCGCGCAAGCTGGTCCGGATATCCATATTAATTAAAAAAAAAAAAAAGAAAAGAAGATAAACGAGACTTTTCATGTGCTTGACACCATTTGGTAATTGGATGAGATTGTGGCAATATCTCAGACTTAGTGTCTGAAGGTTTTGGAGGGAGGTGATTGATTTAGGCAACTTTGTTGGTCCTTAATCAATTGGCATTCTCTATTCATAATGGATTGTGCAAGATCATGGATAAGATCGAGCATTTTACATGTTATGTTGCCCAGCCCATCATCTTTAACTTCTTGAAAAAAACTCCTCCCACCTAATTCGTGGAAAATCTCTTCACCCCTGTCATGCAAATCCATAGACTAGCGGTGATGCACCAAGAAAAAAAAAAGAGCCCAGTTCGTTTGTGCCAGCCCATCTTCTAAATGATCTGCTCCCCTGTCACTGTAACATAGCACAATGTACTACAACTCTCTTTGTAAAACAAAATAAAATTAAGAACCCAAGTGGTAAAACTGAGAATTTACCATGGACTAAGGCTAGGTTGAATAGGAAGAAGATGAGCAGATGGAATTGAGAAGCTATGGGAAGATTTTGATGATGGTTTTAGTGAACTGGTGGAGAGGCTTGCAAGTTAAGGATTGAAGGGTGCAAAGTGGTCTTCGTTATTTATTTATGTTTTTTTAACCTAGTACAAAAATATAGTTTCGTATTTATCATATATAGTTATTTTTAGATTATGTTAGATTTAAGATTAAAACCCTAAATTTGTAATTTTCTATGTTTTTTTTTTAAACCAGAAAAAGATTAAGAAGGTTAACACTTGATGCAGTTATAAAAAAAAGATTTGTAGGCTTTTCATGGCTGCTTTTAGGTTGAGATATTTGGACTTGTCTGTTCTACAGGCTTTTGTATGAGAAAAATAATATATACAAAAATAATAAAAATAAAAGGTGTCGAAAAGTTTATGTTATGTTTATTGTTTATTATATGTATTATGCGGCCTTGTGTTCTTGTTTTTGTGTGTTTATATTGAAGAAAAGCATCAGAATTCCACTCCAACACATATGGCAAAGTCCTCCTGCAGATCGAATAACAGAGTTTAAATTGCAGAATTTCAGTTTTACTCCAGCACAAGTTGTAGAACTCATTCCTACTGCAATCCCTTTGCACTGCAATTCCTTTGCCTACAATTGATAGGATAGTATTTAACAGTGATAGTACTGTAACAATATGGAGATGAATAATAAGATTCTTCTTCCCTTTTGTTTCTTCAGTTTACTTAATAACTTAAAATATTTATATATCTTATTTCTGTGGAGTGACAAATATACTTTTTGGGAATAATCATAATTAAATAATTATTATTTTAACAGAAAGGAAAGTTTTGTAGCCATTATATTACCATTGACGGGAGATATCAAGAAAAAGCAAAGCACAACATATGATTTGATTGGTTATTGTTGTTGTCCCAATACTAGACTGGGACAGCATAGACAGCTTCGCTGTCCTAGAATTTTCTTAACTTTCTTAATATATTTATATCAAAAATAAAATTTAAAAACTAAAAAAATATTATTCTAATTTATTTTTAAATAAAAAATATTTTAAAAAATAACTGTTATTATAATAATAAATGCTGCAACTTTAACAGAAACTGAGATAAAAATGTTAATCGGGAGAAATTTAGGGAATTTGTGGATTTATTTTAAACTCACCTGTTATTATGCATAGTCAAATAATATTGATTCTTTAATATATTCCACAATAAATCTGAATTTTATTGGTATTTATCGGACCAATGAATAAGTACTTTTTGAACTTAGTGGATAGAATATATATATATATATATTGTCTAACCCGATCTCAAACCTACTCGAACCTAACCTAATATATATACATACATACATACATATATATATATATATATATATGTAAAATATTTAGACATTTGTTTAATATAATATGATATATATACATATCTTGATGTTAATATAAAACAGACAATATAAATATCATTAATCATTAATTAAAACACACAGCTTACATTTTATTTAATTTTGAATAATAAATTATAATAAGGTAAAAGCATCTGAATAACAAATCTAAAAATAAAATTTTCTTACTTAATGAATAATAAATAATAGATTTGGTTTTAAATACGAGGATGGATTATTAAAAATCCAACCTGTGGATTTTCGTTGGCATCCTTAATATTTGTCTCCCGCATAACTTGATTATACAAGTTATCTTCATTTAATTTAATCATTTGCATCTCGATCATGTTATTATCAAGCTGAACTATACAAATCAAATTAATACGATAAATGTTCTTAATTAGGCATAGAAAATCGTACTAATTAGAATATGATAAATGTTCAACTGAGGCATTTTGGAAATAAATGTTCCACGAAATCATTAAATTATAATGTTATTGAAATCTATTGATGAATTGAATGATCAAATTAAACTTCTTATAGTACTATTGTGCCATGTCATGCACGTTGTCTATATATATATCTTCTTATTCATGTCCTTCTTCTTTTTTTTATAATGATTCATCCAATAAAAACACGTGTCAAAACCCAGAGAAATTGATATAAAATTTGCGACAAAGCTAGTAGTTCACCATAACATAACATTAAGAACATCTGTGGATATTTTGTTTCAGCAATGAAGATTTTTTTGCTAGGGACGGAAAGCAAGGGCAGTTAATGTACATTGTTTCACAGATGATCAACTTCATTACCTGTAAACTTGGGAGTATTAATGTCAGATGTTTCGTGTCGGTCAGCAAGTCTCTGCCCATTCCCTTCTACACTGGCTGCAATCTTTTGATATGCCTCAGACCACGCTTTTCAACTGCTTTCTTGATGACTTCATAGCCTC
>Ga0325411_1005417_pt1 | contig 14113 bp, 7 predicted proteins | sample PopdelMetagenome_13_FD_206181 | JGI IMG/M metagenome (GOLD analysis project Ga0325411, IMG submission 206181) | Populus deltoides microbial communities from Bellville, Georgia, United States - Xylem-PdIQD-R4 | ecosystem: Host-associated > Plants > Phyllosphere > Stem > Wood/Secondary xylem... | reverse complement strand
ACTTGATTACAGACAGATTTGAATTCTTGGTGTAAAGATACAAATAAAAAGGATCAAAAGAGAAAAAAAAAATCGTAACTTACTTGAAATTTGTGAGACAAAGGTAGACTTCTTTTAGACTTTCCTTATTCAAAACCAACCTATACAACCCAACCCGTAAAAAAAACATTAAAAAAATATTTAAGTAAATAAAATTTTAAGATAATATTTTTTTATAATATTAAAATAAAAACATATTGAATTCACCTCTGACAACCCGAGTTATGAAACTATAATAATCCTATAAAAACTATATCAAAATGAATTATGAAACGTAATTCTGATTGATTGAATAATAAAATTAAAAAAAATCAATTAAAAAAAACCTAAAAAAACAACTCGAGTTAACATGTTAAACTTACAACCCAGGTCATAAGACCGAGATAACCCCATGAAAAGCAAATTAAAACAAATTATGAATTTCAATCCTCATCCGGCCTAATATTGAAAGAAAAGATTAAAAAAAATCAATTAAAAAAACATAAAAAACAACTTAAGTTAATCTACCAAACTCATAACCCGAGTTATCAGACTGAGATAACCTTATAGAAAAAAATAAAAAAATAAAATGATTTAACCTGAGTTAACTTGTCAAATCCATTACTTTGGTCTTGAGACTGAAATAACTCGTATAGAGAAAATCAAAATAAGTTATAAAGCTCAATTCTCAATCACTTTTGTCGGACCTAATGTTGAAATATGAAATTTATAAAAATCTTAATTAAAAAAATAATATAAAAATAAGTCAAGTTAACCTGAGTTAACCGTTAAGCACTGTTTTCGGATCATGAGACAATGATAACCTAATGAAAAACAAACCAAAACAAATCATGAAATCTAATTTTTAACCAAACCCACGTTAATAATAATGAAAAAATTATGAGTGTGTTTATAAAAAAAATTGATAAATCAAGAATCCTCGCATAGAATTTTTTTTTTTTTTTGAAAACTTAAACATTTGGGATTTAGTTCATGGTATGGAGGCTATTTTGAGGTTTACCCCATACTTGTCATATGCAATGATTTTTTTACTTTTAGTAAAGTTACAATTCCATTCATAAAACTTTTTGATCCATTGATCTATGTGGGCAATCACATCCAAAACTAAGCTTTATCTATTTAATACTAACCATAGTAACTTGCTGTAGATGGGCAAAATTCTACCTCGTGACACCACTTTCTTGTCGCACTCCCTTGTAAAAAACCTGCAAATTAACAAAAGCAGGATCACAATGAAAAAGACATTATGATTGGCAAAAAAGAGTGCGAAGATTCTCCATTAGGGAAGCTACCTAGGTGGGCTAAAAATTGTGCCTAGCTTGGTAATATCTCAGCCTCACATCTTTAATTAATTAAATCCTTTCTTGCGAGGATACTCTGTTAAATTAAGTAATTGTGCGCATTGTTTTTGAAAATTTTTATTTTTAAATTAATATTTTTTTTTATATTTTTAAATTGTTTTCACATGCTAATATTAAAAATAATAAAAAATATTATCTTTTGTAAAATTTGGGATTGAAGTGTGATGAGATGAAGTTAAGTTTTTCTATTTTTAATAAATATAATTTTTTAAAAAACATAAACTACACCCACTAGAAACTAAAAATATATATTTTTAGTTAAAAAAATTTCCACAACAATGATCTGTTAATGAAAGTGAAAGAAAGAAGCTATATTTATTTTTGTCTATTTAAAAATGTGATTACAGTTGTTTTTTATGTTAAAATATATTAAAATAATATTTTTTATTATAAAAAATTATTTTTAAAATTAATACAATGTAAAATATAAAAAAAAATTAAATTTTCATAATTTTTTTTTTAAAAAATTAACTCACGTTTTCAAACGCTCTAATTGATGAGTGGTGGTCTCTGCAATATTTCTCTGCCATATGTGTGGTCGTTGGAGTTGATCCCTTGGTCATGTCTGAAATTGCCACTGACACAACTGAGAATCCATTACCACAAGGCACAATCAATGGCCCATCTTGTCTCCAAATCCAACTCTGTTGGCTGTAGATCAATCAGCTTCTGTCATTACAGGTACAGTGCTTGAATTCTCAAGTACTTGGAAATATTTTGAATCCGTTGAAGAAAATGATATTCTTTTGCTTCGTGTCTGTTCTGGTGTATAAGTGGCCGAGAGTTTTACATATGATTGGTATTCAATAACGTGCTTTTAATTGTTTTTTAAAATATTTTATATTTATAAATATATTAAAATAATATTTTATAATTTTTAAAAATTATTTTTGATATCAATACATTAAAATTATCTAAAAATACTAAAAAAATATTAATTTGAAGAAAAAAAACAATAAATTTTTTTTGATGATCCCTATCTTCAATATCTTTAAAATAATCCTTATCTTCAAAATAATGATAGTTATTCGCTTTCAAATTTGATTCAAATTTCAAAAAAAAAAATGAGTTTGATTGAAACTTAGTTTCTCGCACGCGAAGGGACTCTGACACTATAAATATAGATCTTAGGGTATGAAGAGGAAAACGATTAGAGAGAAATCCTAAAAGAAGAGACCCCAAGAGGAGGCCATTACCAGAAACCCTAAAGGAGAGAAACATAAAAAAAAAAAAAAACAAGAAGGGGGCAACGAACCCTATACTAGCCGCCGCCCTCCTCAACCCTTTTTTTTTAGCCCAGCCTCCCTCAACTTCGCCTCCAGTAGCTGCACGCCTAGGTAAGTTTCCTTACTTCCTTGCTAAAATAATTAACTGGTTACTGTTGCATGCATGCGTGAACCTTTCACGCATGGCTGGGCTAGATCCATCCCAAAAGGAAAAAAAGAGTGGGCAAAATTCCAAAAATATTTGGGGCCTTCATTAATTTATTTCTGGCCCCTCACACTTTGTTTTATTTTTTTCTTTGTGTTTGTATTTTTTGTAGATGTGCTCAATCTGTGGACTATTACTGTTAAATGCAAATATGTTGTGCAATGTTTTTTTTTTTTTTTTACTTCCATCTAAAAAGGGCAAATAATAATAAAGGATAAACAAGAAAAAAATGACATGGAAAATTTCTTCTTCAAATTCATTTTTTTGCAAAAATATTCACTAACACCAGAGTCAGGAGTATTGTATTTTTTGGATTTGTGCGATATTTACCAACGCCAGAGTTGGAAATATTCGTAGGAATTGTTCACTGACGCAAGAGTCAGGAACATGAAAGGAAGAATAAAAAAGGAGAACAAATTCTTAGCAATTTTAGACAAAACCAGCAATGCAGCCTACCTTAGGTAGGACGCTTAAAAGGTGATAGCATCTTTCCTTTTGCATAACCAGTCCCATACCATAAAATCTCTATTGACCAGTTAGGGTTCCTAGTGACCATAATACTAGGTGGCGACTCTTTGAACAAGACCTTTTCCCTTAAAAGAACAAGATGCCAGATGCCAGATATCTGTTCTTTTTCCATTATCCCGATAATTTTTTAATTGGTCGCCATGATGTTCGGGTGTGACAGAATGACGACTCCACTGGGGATCTTAGGACTAAGCTTTGCTATTTGTCTTCTTATTGTTAAACAATATTTGTCGTACTGTTTTCTTTTCTCCTTGTTATGGCTATGTTGAGTTTATCAAGTTTTATTTATTTATCTTTGCTCTTTTTACTATTTTAGCATACATTGTTTTTCATGTTGATCATGCATATATATTGGATATGGATCTAAGGTCTTCACGCATCACTTATCTTATTTTTAAAAAATACGTGTGGTATCAACTTTAAGATAAGTGGAGGAGTAACAACACCCCAATGGCTTTAGCCTGGGTAAGGCTCACGAAACTATTCAACTCTCACATGATTGTTTGCTCGACAGTGGTCGATATGCCGAACTGATATTACTCAGGGCCTCTGTCTTCACGCTGTTTGTAAACCTCATATCAACCTTTCAAGGATGATCACTGAGCATGCGAAAGACCGTTAAGACTAGATAGCAAAACTACCCTAATGTATTTAATGATTAGAACCTATCATTTAGGTTAATCTTTGCGTAAATTCACTGATATAAGCTTAAACGTGCTTTCGGGTGACGTGATGACCGCTATTCCTAAGATAACAACTGTTGAGTGTGGACTCGAGTCTAAATCCTGACAAATGATCGATGGAGATTGCCCTAGACTAGATGTCGGTGAGATACCACTACTGAAAGACATTAGATGCATAATGAAAGACACCAAGAATGTGGCTGAAAGCTCAGATGACAAAAGGCTAAACAGATCTCCTCTCAATATTGCAATGCATATCGGATTTGGGTCTGACCACACATCCAAAGAATAGCGATCGTTATGTCACAAAAAAAAAATGAATTCATATCCAATATGTTGTGTTCGTCTTCATGCATATTTGAACATACACTTATGAACTGTCATAATATCGCACTCCAGGTAAAATATAAGTCCCCCATTGAAACACAATATAACACTCGACTATGAAAAAGACAAATGAAAAACGAAAAAAAAGCCTAGTTAGAAGCCCAACACCGGAAAGAGACGAAAAGTCTTAGAGAAGAAGTTGCAAAGCTTACTAGCCTACTCGAACAAGCATTGAGATCTAAACCTGAAGAAGCAAAATCTACAACTCAGCCTGAATCTATGCTCGTAAATCCATAAAATCTGGGGGCAAATGAGGTGTCTCAACAGGCTATGTATTCCTAATTTGCTCAACCAGCATATCCTATAAGAATGTCATCTACCATTAACCTTACAATAAAGGAATCTCAAAAGAACAAGATGATAAAAGAAGATGGCCTGGATAAATGGGCTGCCTTAGAACAAAGACTGAGGGCATTCGAGGGAACTAACCTACATGACCATATAAAAGCTGCTGAAATGTGTTTGGTACCTAACATAGTCATTCCTAAGAAGTTTAGGATGCCAGAATTCATCAAATATACAGGAACTCAATGCCTGTAACTCATCTCAAGACATACTGCAACAAAATGACTGAGATAGTCTATGACGAGAAACTGTTGATTCACTTTTTTCAAGACAGTTTAAGTGACATTGCCCTTACTTGGTATATATGGTTGGACACTACCAAGATAAAAAAGTGGAAGGACTTAGTTGATGCCTTCATTAGGCAATATAAGTTAAATATGGATGTGGGCCTTGATAGGCCAAGCTTGCAAGCTATGGAAAAGGACAACAAGGAGTCCATAAGAGAATACGCTCAAAGGTGGCGTGAGACTGCCGCACAAGTTAATCCTTCTTTATTAGAAATAGAAATGATCAATTTGTTTGTCAACACTTTCAAGACCTCGTACTTTGAATACCTTATTGGAAGCTCTACACAAAATTTTTTTGACTTGGTTGTTGTGGCTGAGAGGATTGAACAAGCCATCCGTTTAGGAAAGATTGTTGACTCGACTGATGAGAAAAGTTTCACTTGAGAAAGGAAAGAAATCAAGGTTCACAATATCAAAGGTGATTACAAAGGTGAGAGAAAGAGCTACCAAAATAAAGACATCTAAAAGTCACTCGTCCTAAATATGAAGCCACAATGTCATTAGGCCAAAACTGGTTCATGTGTAACCTTAACTGACTATTGGAAAGGTGCCCCTATCAAGGAATTCATAGGAGAAGGACGATCGGAAGATTCCAGAAATTCCAATTGATGATTGCTAAATGTTTAGCCCTTTTATGTGTCACTTTGCTAGTATAAGGTCTTTGTTGCTTTTTAGGATTTCAATGAAATAATGAGTTCGTCCTTCAATTGTGTCTCTTTCTTTGGTTTACAACCAAAATATCCTAAAAGGAATTCTCTCTAAAAACTCACAAATACACTTTTGAAGCCTCACATGATCTCATAGACTCAATTCATCTCTTTTAACAAAATCAATTCCCCCATTGGAATTTTGAAAATTGAACTTGCATTTTGATTTCAAAAATAATTTGATGTTTACTTAAAATGATATTTTTGACATTCTACTTGTAAATGACACATGAATCAAGTAACTCCTTCGATGAGGTGGCTAAACTCTGAACCAAAATGCACGAATAGAAAATGAACTTTCAACCTCACACCATGACTCTAGAGACATGTTGTTTTAAATGTATTAATAATGGTATGTAGCGAACTCATTGCTCATAGACTCATGAAATGCATCTCTTTGCAAAGACTAAACCATCACATTAGACGAGGCCAAAGTTTATTGATCTTAACTGCTTGCGTTTGAAATGAGAAAATGTTATCTTTGTTATTTCTTTCACATTCTAAAAAGTATATCCCTTGCAGACCCTTTTTGAGCCTGAATAATTTTTCTTTCATGAAAAACCCCAACTGGGATCACACCCCACACTAGGGGGCAAGTGAAAATTTCAAGGAAAAAAATGAAAAAAAAAACCGTGAGAAAGCCGAAAAGGCAAAAGAGACCAAGAAACTCAATGACTAGGGGGCATGCCCACATCATAAGAAAGAGTGATAACCAAGATAAAGTGAGTATGCCCTAGCACAACAATGAAAAAGCAAATCAAAGAAGAGCAGCGAAAGAAAAGATGAACGACATAAAGAGTCGAACTGCTAATAGTGATCCTCAGTCTTTAAAACCCTGAAACACTCTTTGAGCCTTATGATCTTTTTTTTCATAACCAAAAACCTCAGTCTACATTACGTGCCTATAGAAGTCCTTTCTAATCGAGCAAGCAAGCAACGTGGGTTAATAAGCAATGCTCTCAAAATGCAAAGAGTACTTCTTTATTAGAGTCATGATATTGAGAACAAGTTATTCATTATTATTCATGCTGATAAAATAAGTGTTCAAAAAGAGACAAGTTTTTCTCAAACAAAACCTCGAGCTATTTCTCGAGCCCTTCACTTTGGAAACCCATAAGAAACAGAAGGTCACCTTATGATGTACTTTCACCAAATACTATATCGCCAAATACAAGAGCAAATAATCTCTTTTCCAAGAAAAAACCAAGAAGTTGCAAGATTTCAAAAGCAAATGCTTTTAAACTTACATCAAAATAATTTTTGTTTTCAAAATGCAAGATTAAGATTTCAAGATTTATTCTGGACAAATATTCCTTCACCAAACTGAAAATGGGAGAAATGAGAAAATGGTCGCTTAAAAACCATTATTTGGCAGAGTTGTTGACAAAGCACACATAAGGGTAATGACCAGTACAAGGGGGCAACATTATATTTAGAAGGAAAAATCGACCTTCTAGAAAAAAGATGAACATTTCCTACAACAAGACAAGGGGGCATCTTGGTTTATAAAAGGCAGCTTGATCCTTTCAAACAAGTGACAACGAATGTTTTTAAAAGTGAGACGGGGATTAATGAATGATCCTCTCAAATTATTTGACGAGACGAAAAATCTCTAGTAAGCAAGTGGGTCACGATGGACACCATAACGGCTAAGCTGTGTAAATGAATTTGGGAAGAGACTTACATAGACCAACTTGAGTAGGCTAGAAGCTAAATGACGAAGATGACCCAAATCAGAGATAGCAAGTCGTCATCAATCAAGTAAAAAGTCATCAATCAAGTAAAAAGATTAAGAAGAAATGTGGGCCTATATTTCAAATCAGGTAAAGATGCATGCATATCATCTAAACTTTGAGACATTGGACAATGAGTTTTGCAAACTTCACAAGAGAAATCTCTGACGAGATCCATCAAATGGAAGGCCACCTTGAAGTGGCCAAGTTTGAAATTGCTTTTGAAATTTTTTCACCTTTGAGAAATTTTAACCTGAGCAGGCCGCCCACTAGAATTAGGCCGCGAAAAAAAAATCTCTTTGTATTTTTCCACCACCTTTTCTCGACCATCCAAGGTAGTGCGTTTCCTAACCCTACCTCCTTTCGAGCGCGCCTTCGAACCCTCACCTTCTTCAAGTGCGCCTTCGAGCCCTCGACCATCCTTTTGAGTGCACCTTTGAGGCCTTATTTTTCTTTCTCCTGTTACTTGGGTAGGTCACCCAATACAATGAGACCCTTTCTTTTTTTACTTGGGTAGGTCACCCATTACAATGAGACCCTTTCTTTGTATTTTTTTCACCTGGGTAGGTCACCCATTACAATGAGACCACTTTTAAAAAAAATATGTATTTTCACCATCGGGTAGGTCGCCTGGAACAATGAGACCACTTGTGAGTTTCCTTACATTTTATCATCGGGTAGGTCGCCTGGAACAATGAGGTCACTTGTGAGTTTCCTTGCATTTTATCATCGAGCAGGTCGCTTGGAACAATGAGACCACTTGCGAGTTTCCTCATATTTTATCATCGGGCAGGTCACCTGGAACAATGAGACCACTCACGACATCCTCCGCGTTGCTTCTTCCTATCAGGCTGGTCGCCTGGAACAATTAGACCACTTGCGAAACCCTTTTCGTGTTTTATTCTTCATCGAGGATGTCACCTGGAAAAATGAGACCACTCGCGAAATCCTTCGCGTTGCTTCTTCATATCGAGCAGGTCGCCTGGAACAATTAGACCACTCACGAAATCCTTTTCACATTTCATTTTTCATCAGGCAGGTCGCCTGGAACAATTAGACCATTAAAAAAAAAAACAAGACAACAAAAAAAAAAGAGAAAAGAACAAAGGAAAAGAGGAAGGGTTTTCACAATTATTCTTCTTTACAAAACTTACTATACAAAATCAAAAGAAAATAAACTTTCTAATGCCTTTGCACCGTAAGTATTGTAAAGAGGGGGCAACTGTTGTAACCCAATTTTGGCCCGTTGATTTTTAATTTAATTCTTACAGGGTTTAAAATGTAAAATTAAAAGATCAAGAGATTTATTTCGATGAAAAGTGTGATTTGTGAACTTGCATGAAAATTAAGGACTACAATGTGCTTTTGCCATTCTATCTTTATCTTCAAGATAATCCTTGTCTTCAAGATAATGATAGTTATCCGCTTTCAAATTTGATTCAAACTTCAAAAAAGAGAATGAGTTTGATTGAAACTTAGTTTCTCACATGCGAAGGGACTCTGGCACTATAAATACAGATCTCAGGGTATGAAGAGGAAGATGATTAGAGAGAAACTCTAAAAGAAGAGAACCCAAGAGAAGGCCATTACCAGAAACCCTAAAAGAGAGAAACATAAAAAAAAAGGGGGCGGCGAACCTTATACTAGCCGCCGCCCTCCTCAACCCTTTTTTTTTAGCCCAGCCTCTCTCGACTTCGCCTCTAGCAGTCGCACGCCTAGGTAAGTTTCCTTACTTCCTTGCTAAAATAATTAACTGGTTACTGTTGCATGCATGCGTGAATCTTTCACGTATGGCTGGGCTAGATCCAACCCAAAAGGAAAAAAAGAGGGGGCAAAATTCCAAAAATATTTGGGGCCTTCGTTGATTTATTTCTAGGCCCCTCACACTTTGTTTTATTTTTTTTCTTTGTGTTTGTATTTTTTGTAGATGTGCTCAATCTGTGGACTATTACTGTTAAATGCAAATATGTTGTGCATGTTTTTTTTTTTTTTTACTTCCATCTAAAAAGGGAAAATAATAATAAAGGATAAACAAGAAAAAAATGACATGGAAAATTTCTTCTTCAAATTCATTTTTTTGCAAAAATATTCACTAACGCCTGAGTCAGAAGTATCGTATTTTTTGGATTTGTGCGATATTTACCAACGCCAGAGTTGGAAATATTCGTAGGAATTGTTCACTGACGCCAGAGTCAGGAACATGAAAGGAAGAATAAAAAAGGGAAAAAGGAGAACAAATTCTTAGCAATTTTAGACAAAACCAGCAATGCAGCCTACCTTAGGTAGGACGCTTAAAGGGTGATAGCATCTTTTCTTTTGTGTAACCAGTCCCTTACCATAGAATCTCTGTTGACCAGTTAGGGTTCCTAGTGACCATAATACTAGGTGGCGACTCTTTGAATAAGACATTTTCCCCTAAAAGAACAAGATGTCTGATATCTGTTCTTTTTTTATTATCCCAATAATTTTTTAATTGGTCGTCGTGATGTTGAGGTGTGACAATATAAATTTTTAGTAGTTATTATATATTTTTAGTTGGTTATATATATATATATAAGCTTTCAGTGGTTATGAAGGACACCATAATTTGATCTCATATGTTATTAATAAAAGTGAAAGAAAGAGGTCGTATTTACTTAATTGATTACTGGTGGTCTCTTCAACATTTCTCTGCCATATGTGTGGTCGTTGTTGGAGTTGATCCCTTGGTCAAGTCTGAAATTGCCAGTGACAACTAAAAATCCATTACTACAAGGCACAATCAATAGTTTTGTGGGTTGCAAGGGCCATCTTGTCTCCAAATCCAACTCTGTCATTATGTGTACAGTGTTTTTTTAAAACAAACCATCTAGTTAGTGAGTCATTAATAATAAAAATTTAGGATTAATTTTTTTTTTTTATATAATTCCATGCTTACATAGTTGTTAATATAAAAATCACTATAAACTTACATGATTATTAACTTCAGGACCCATGTTAATAAAAAAAATACTTATTAAAACAATATGATCAAGTTGTACAATAAAAAATTAAAAGAAATATGGTCTAAACTCAAGGTTTATTTTAGACCATATTTCTTTTCAATGGAATGTTTAATGGTATAATTGGGGTATATAGCCGACCCAATTAATCTTTAATTTTTATGTATATGATGAAACTCCCACAAGTTTAAGCTTCAAAATGTTCGAATATCATCTTTTACAATTTCTAATTTATTGTAGGGTCAACTATACAGCATAGGATGAACATAATTACAGTTTAAAACTTCACTTTTGAACTAGCAAACTCAATCAATTTTATCCCTTTTGTTTTATAACGTTTTCAAAAACTTTTCCATAATTTATTTACTATTTGAAAAGTTTATTGATAAAAAACACTTTCAAGTAAAAAAAGAATTTCGTTTGATTTTCAAGGAAATGCTTTGCTTTTATTTTAGTCGGAATGTACTTTTCAGAATTTGTAAAGAATTTTCATTTTTTTTATTTATCGATTATATCAAATTTGATCTTCAATTTTTTGATTGCTGAATATTTTATTTTGATTTTTTTATTTTTTTAATTTTATTCCTTAGAATTTGATTTTTGTATCAACTTTAATTCTTATTTTTATTTTTATTTTTTTCTCTTATTATTTTCTTAATTGAATTCTTTTTATCTATTAGATTTGGTCTTCATTATTTTGATTTTGATTTATTTTATTTGAAGAAAATTATGAAATTAAGATTTTTTTTCAATTTCACCCTTATTTAACAATCTCATATGACAGATTTAGTCCCGATTCTTTTAATAAATTTAATAAGTTATTTTTTACCTTATTTTTCATAGCATAGCCACACACTGAAAAAAATTTCTAACTTATTTTTCATGACACTACTAAACATAAAAAAATAATTCATTTGATATGAATCCATTTTTTTTTAAAAAAATTATTTTTCAGCAAACAAACATAGCCTTAATTTGGTTTTTGTTTGGTTAGAGAAGATACCATTTTGATTTCCCCCACTTATGTGATGTTTAGCCAAATTAACTGATTTGGCTCAATTTAATTTGGTTAAGGTAATAGCTCACTTCACTTCGATTCATTTATAAATTTTGAAATGTTTTAAAATAAAAAATTAAAATTATATTCGAATTGTAGTTGGAATTGCATTTGAAAATTTTAATATATTTTTATTTGATTCAGCTCAATTTAGTGTGAGAGTAAAACTTTCATAATAATTTGTATTCCCATTATTCTTATCACCTTAGAGTACTAGCTCTTTTCTTTTGTCTTTTAGGTGTTTATGTATTGTACTTTTATCACCATTCTTTTCTTAATTTTTTCTTAGGAAATAAAAATGCATAACATTTTATTTATAAAAAAAAAACCTAAACACCATATAAATAGCAAAATATCAATTTTCTCCTTAAATAATATCACATATAATATTTTAGGCTAATTTTAAAAATTTATTCAATCAAGTCTTTACTTGACTGTTTCTAGGTCTAGAACTGTAATACCATGCATTAATTACATTATAGTCTTCAATTTCTAAAATTTATTTATAATCAAGCCACACTTGATTAATCATCTCATTTTAATTTTTGACCAATGGTTCTTATGTGTGTGACCCATCATTAGGTTTCCTAATAAGTTGGTCCAAATATAAATCATAATCCTAAATAAAATAAGATTAAATAAATTAAATAATTTAATTTTCTATCAATTCAATAATTGATTGATTTATATTTGAAGATCTAGTACAATATCTAGCAACCTGTTATGATCTTTTAAATATTAAAAAAATTATAAGTGGTTTGATTTAATCTTTTAGTGACTAGTTTCTCGGTATAATTATTATCACTTCTTTATGATTTTTCCAATTTAAACATTACAACATGGAATATGTCTGCTTTGTTAAATTATTTTAGTTTTTAACATTATAGTCATTGATTATTTAAATAAGATTTTGAAATTCTTTTCAAAACTTATTCTACATTGGTTGAGGATTTCACAATCAATACTATTTGAGAACATATGAAATATTTTTTTTAATTCACCTAGAGTGATGAATCATCTCTTGATTACTCAAATAACTTCATATAGTTTATGATATACTCAATATCTATCTATTTGTTACCATTGATTAAGACAACGTGTGGTTATGATCAAAGCATAACACTCCCTATATAAGATAACTTAGTGATCTTAAGTCTAAAGATCACTCACACAACTATCATGAGAGCCTTTCCATAGACATAAGTGATCTCTCCATATGAAATTCTCTTACAGGTTAGTTCAGTGTATATGTCATATGACAAGTACCTGTATATTAGTTTCAAGCCTCAGTTTATAAGACAAACTATTTCCTTTCATAAAGGAAGGAATATAATATGCACTTGTCGAGGAATATTTAGAAATAATGCTTTGATGCATTAGAAATCTCATAATTATAACAACTTTATAATTTTATGTGCAAAATATTATTGTTCAATGAATTTTATCTTTACTCTAGATTTATTAATCAAATATTATAAATTATACCGATTAACTGTATGACATATTCACTAACAATTTCCTCATAATGCATGGAAGTAATCATTTTTGTTGTGATGCGCGTATTAATGTATGATATTTTTGGAATGCATGAAAAGTACTATAATACTTTTTGTGATAAACAAGATTCAAAGGCAATTCATGATTGCACACAACACATAATGGTTTATTTTCTTTTATAAAGATAAGGAAAGAAATATATGATTTTTTTTCTAGTAATCGCTAACTAAAACATTATCCCGTGTTACAATACTTGATATGAATGATAGTTTTATAGCTCTAATTAATGTTTATTTTTAATAGAATATTGACTGAGAATATTTAGGAATAATACTTTGATGCAACATGAATATCATAATTATAATAATTTTATAATTTACCTTGCAAATCATTTTGTTTTGTCTCATCGACTTTATCTTTACTCTAGATTTATTAATTAAATATTATATTCATTAATTAAATATAAATAAATATTAAAAATAAAGAATTTTTTTATTAATAATAATTATATTTTATATGAATAAAATAAGTTTTATGTGTGACCAACTAATTGACTACAAGATATATTCAGAACAACTAGGCTATATGAGAATCATTAGACATCGTATATAGAGTGGCATAACTTATCTTTGCAAAAGATTTAGAATGTGGATTTTTGTTTTCTTACCTTACAATTAAATTTGAAAGCTAGTAATTTTCCCTTGGATTGTTGGCAGGGACTTGCCTTGTTGAATCTGTCTGCTATCCTTCATTCTCTCAATTTCAAAGAAGCCTTGTTCTTGCTTTCAATATATATATATATATATATATATATATATATATAGTAGCTGTTGGACATCGTGGGCACAGGCCTTGTATCCAGGCTTTTGGAGCCAATCTATTTGATGGGGGAAGACCCAGAGGAGAGCGAAGGCAGAAGCTCATTCTTCATGTCATTATCTTAACACTTTCAATCTTATTCTACATCCAAGATTACATTAGCTGATTTCTTGGATTTGGGATTCCCTGTTTCATGATGGTTTTTGCATTGGTTCTCTTCTTGTTTGGACCTCAAACTTATAGTTATTAGACCAAAGA
>Ga0325411_1005415_pt1 | contig 14118 bp, 11 predicted proteins | sample PopdelMetagenome_13_FD_206181 | JGI IMG/M metagenome (GOLD analysis project Ga0325411, IMG submission 206181) | Populus deltoides microbial communities from Bellville, Georgia, United States - Xylem-PdIQD-R4 | ecosystem: Host-associated > Plants > Phyllosphere > Stem > Wood/Secondary xylem... | reverse complement strand
TTTAATTTTCAAAACTTTTAAGTTTCCAAGGTTTACAATTTGAACACTAATTTACATTATATCTAACTTCCTATTTTAACCAACATATGAAAATTATTTTAATATTATATGTCCCATGGTTAAATAATCGAATTACTTAATAAATACTTTCTTATTATATAATTCCCTGTTCCATTTTTACCATACACATACTGCCATGAAACAAAGGCAAGAATAAAAAACTTGTTTGAAAATTATGTACATGGATGAGCTACTGTCACCGTATCTTAAAGCTTTTAAAATGCTCTGGCTCGCGTTGCATGCAAGTCCTGCTGCTTTCCTAAATTTATTAATATAAATTGACAAGGGGTCTGTCATTGAATAACGAGTGGAATCAGTAGCTGCACAGGCAATTTTCTTCTCGGTGATTTGGATAGCAACTGGAAAGAAATCCTGTGGGAGCGTCTCAGTCTGTGTGAATAATTTGTCTAAAATTACAGTAAAATTTCTCCAGCTGGTAATTCAAAAGGGTAACCAGTAGTCGTGAGAAACATATAACTTGTATTGAACTGTTCTGATGTTGTAACAGCTTCACGAACAGCTTTAGCATCATGATTAGCCATTCAACTTTAACATATCCAGATGAAGCTTGGGTTAATATCTATGGATTGCCAACGACTTGCAAGAAAGGGTGCATCAGTGACAAATGATGCAGATACTATTGAAACAACCAAACTGATATGCATCTCCTAACAACATGGGATATAGACTCTGAATAATTTAAAAAAATGACAGAATGTGCTGTCTTGATTTTTTGGAGGAAAAAAACACCCATTAAATCACCAGTATGTATTATGGTTCCCATCTCCATTGACTGACCAATCTCCAAGTCTGGCTGTTTCATTCTGTATTCTTTTGCACGGTGAGTTTCCATTAGTGGCGACAAATTTCTAGTTGAAATCCACATGTTCAGGGAAGCTCAAACACATTGGCATCCAGATGCTAAAAAGATCTAAGGCTGTATACTTTACAGTTTGGGCTTGTCTTCTTGTCGACGAGGAAATAGAGATCAAAGAGCATAAGAAGACATGATATCATCCACCAGAAGCAGAAGCAACAGTTGCATGCCATGCATACTGTATAAGCTTAGCTCTGAGAATGATTTGCATATAAGTCAAACATCTCCGAGCCTTAGGAGGCATAATCCCATGCAAGGCTCGGTTAAACCTCAGTTATGCTCTGGCATCCTGTTATCTGCTGCCGAAGCCTCTAGTGCTTCCTTTCAGAAATTCAGGGTAAAATGGGGAGCTCCACCCTCTTGAAGGAAAAGAAGCTGACACGCCCATGATCTACATGACATAACTTCAAAGGAATCCCAACACATTGTCTCTCAAGAACTTCACTTTTTGCATTGGATGGTGGACTTCCCCTGCAAGGTAAGGCAAGTTAAACACTATCTATACAAATTTAAATAAGAAATAGATCGGCACTAAAATGGAAACAAACTAATGAGATGAGATGCATTAGGGCTTGATATGTGATGATCCTGGAATTCCTCTAACTAGCATCCAGATTGCAACATATATTTGAAGGACTTAGTCAGCCTTTTTCTTTTTAAAAGTCATCACTTATCATCAGTATGCAACTTTTCCAAATGACAATGGACTCCTTGGATCTCATAAATTACAGTCTTCAGCGGGAAACCGTGTTTATTTGCAACCAAACAAATTTCCAACAACAAAAAAAATTCTAGCATGGCAGTTACCAGCCTGCACAGCAAACCATGGACACAACTCATATGAAGTTATCCACTAAAGTAAGAAAAGCCTAAATGATTTCCAAGGGTTCTTTTACATGAAAATAAAAGGTGGAAGATATGATGAGCACAAACAGAGTGATAGGATTTTCCTTAAAATGCAGTAATACGAGAGAAGGACAAATAAAAAGTGATCAAAGAACTTCAACAATCAATCACCTCTAAGGAAAAGGTTTTCAAATTATTCAGGTTTACTATCATGCTTACCTAACTAAGCATAGCAGAAAGGCTGGATCACCGGGTGAAGACTTTCTAAACTTGCTATTTGGAAGATAAACGTCAAAATTTAGTCTCAGCTCATCAACTTGCAAATTACTGAGCATCTGCACAGCGCAAGTAATGCTGTTCTCTTCAACACCTTCAACCCTGTTGTTTTGAATAGTCCCTTGAGAAGAACAAGGTTTGCTGTTATTCTCAACACCCTTCATACTCCAAGGAACACCATGACGCCCAACAACATAACCAAGAGACTTCAAGTGTTTATATACCTCAAAAAGCTCCCAGCTGCACCCATTCCTTTCTTCAGAAATCTTCTTGTATATGTCTTTCAATGCAAGACACTCATCATTGTCATCCATAACAAGCAATGCCCCTATTTCGGCCAAAAACCTATGACAGAAAAGGTTATTCACCAATAAGATAATCTAAGAAAACTAAGACAATTACTCAATTCATGTGTTTTTGTCCTTCCAAACCATACTTATAAACATACAACTTGTTTTGTTTCATTGACTGTTGCAAAAAAAGAACTAAACTTTCAAGCCTTCACTTATCACATCCATCTATCTATATAATAATCCCTAAGAGAACAGTCTTTACCAAAGATTCTTCCTTGGAATCACTTCTAAAAAAACTCAACCATTGAATTAGTGATTTCAACCGGAAACTCCCACAAATCCTGCGGTTTTAATTTTTCAGGTACTGATTTTCAGTAAAATTAGCCATTTTCATCTTAAAATTAAGCTTAAAGGGTGTGCCTAACCAGGTTTTAAAAGCAATAATATTTACAGTCAAATGGATTATACCCACTATATGACTATAAGAGGCACAAAAAAAACTTCAAAGATACTGTTTTTCCCATTCTTTAATCACTTACAATGTCTCCTCAATCAAGCAAAAAGTCTTGCCATTACGAACAATCCCAGTAGTAATCCACATTTTCCCTTTCTTTTCAATAACTTCAGCCATTCCCATCTCAACATTCCATTTAGCCTTTGAAGCATCACTCCTAGTAACAAAAAAAAATCAATCTTTAGAACTTTAAAACAAAAAATCACTTCATTAAACTGCATAAACAATCAAGTTTTTCAATTTTTGTTAACAAAATCAGATTTTTTGTAGGTACTGGTATCTTACCTGAATTGCAGTTTGGATAGACAAGCAGACGTGGAGTAAAAGTCTTCATCGTTGAACTGGTCAGTGTCGGTCACTTCTCCTGAAGATGATTCCCAATCATCCTCCGCATCCATGGCTATGTTCTTGTGTGGCGGCGGCGCGACGCGGTATATTTTTTCTTTGTGGTGGAAAAGTAAGAAAATGTCAGCGTTTCAATAGGGCCTCGTGTCTCTTATCTGACTATCTGGGCCAGTTATGGTTTTTTTTTATTCAATTAATTATTTTTATTCAAATAATTATTATTTTTTTATATCAGAAGTTAATTCTCAGAACTTTCAAAAATGTTTTCCATAGTTTTTTTTTTTTTTTGGAAACTTCATATGACCTTTGCTACTAACCCATTCATAAAAAAAGAAAGAAAATTATTTCTTTTAAAAGAAGAATGCCATTTTTCTTTAGAAATGATTAAAGATAATAATTATATTGCACTCGTTTAGTAATATAAAATAAAAGAAAAACCAAAATAACAAAGATAATAAAAATATTTTTACCTATACCTTCTATCTTAAAATAATAAAAATTCATTTAAAAACAGTCTAAAATAAATATTTATTTCATGTTTTTAATTTCATTATTTAATACAAATATATTTTTAATATATATAATAATGTTGCTCATAATTAAAATAATTGAATTATTAATAGATGAGCATGGTAACATTACAATTTTATTTATTTATTTCCAAGTTAAAAGAAAGACAAAATATGATTAACTTCATCCATATATATATATATATATATATATATATATAGATAATATCTAATAGATTATATTCTATATTTTTTTATTCCATGATAAAATATCATTTTAAAATTAATTCTTATATATTAAGATTAAATCCATCTTTTCTGAAAAACAAATAATAAATACTAAAATTAGAGTATTTATAAAATATAATCTTTTCCGATCACAATTCAAATAACTTATGATAGTTTAACTCATATCACATATCCACCCACATGACACACTCTGCCAACCAATATTATTTTTTCTTTAATAATTTTTTACAAGTACAATAATCTATAAAATAAATAATTTTCAAATCGTGAAGTAATTATTTACTGCTATCTTGTATGTTTTTGCATTTTAAAAATATTTTTTTAAAAATTTAAAATTTTTTATTTTTTTTGTTTTAAATTAATATTTTTTGGTATTTTCAGATCATTTTAATGTACTGATATCAAAAATAATTTTTTTAAAATAAAAAAAATATTATTTTGATATATTTTTGAGTAAAAAATATTTTGAAAAGCAATTATAACAATACTTCCAAATACGAATCAATCTCCACGAATAACTTAGTTTTGAAGTTTGAAATAGAGTTAAATGAGTTAATTTAAATTATTTTTAAATTAAATTATATATTAATTAAATTACTGATTAATTTAAATTATTTGTTGAGTCACTTGAGTTTTACCGATTAATTCTCACCTATTTGTCTTTTAAAATTTACGTGAGCTCCTAGATTGATAAGTTTAGTTAGATTTAATAACAATTGTTAGCATTATCTTTTATTAAGAAGATAATGAAAAAGAAAAAAGAAAAAAAAAAGGATAATTGATTTATTTCAAAACCGTTTTTCTCTCTCATTTATTATATTTTTCTCCCTTCAATTAAATAACCCCCTTTGCCTACGCCTTCTACATTTCCTTTTCCTTCCCAACAAGAGCATAAAAAATCAATCAACTCTTCTCTCCTAGGTTCTCTCTCTCTCTTCCCTTTCCTCCATGGCACCCTCAAGACTCCTCCTTTCCCTCTCAATCCTCCTTTGCTTCCTCTCCTTCTCTTCCTCAGCAAGACCCTGCAAAACCCTTTTCATCTCCTCTTATTCTGTCTCCTACAAACCCCTTAACCCTTACCCTAACGACCCTAACCCTAACAACCCATCTTCTGGGTTCTTGATCGTAACCGAGATCCAAGAAGCCTCAATCTCCGCCTCCTCCCTGGCACTCATCAAACGCAGATTCATTCCGGTCGTTTCTAGCAATAATTATGAAAATACCAACAAGGAAGCCACTCGCCGCGACGAGGTGGGGTCGGTTTGGGATGGATTTGGGAGCTATGACTTGAGCTCGTTGCGCGATCGTACTAAGGATATTCTAAGCGTGGTTGTTGCTTTGCTTTTTGGTGTCGGTTGTGGTGCGCTTACAGCAGCTACAATGTATCTGGTTTGGTCTTTGTTTTCTCCATCGCAGCCGCGTTATAATGATTATTTTGATGGGGATTTTAGTGATGAGGAGGAGGAGGATTTGAAGAAAATTGGGTATGTCAAGATTCCTGAGGCAGAGCAAGTTAAAGGCGGTTCGGTATGAGGGAGGTTGGTGATTTCTTGATTTGGCTCCGCGTATATAGTAATCAAGAAAGTAGTAAATTCGGTGTTTATCAAGTGTTTAATTTTATCTATGATTATGTTATTGTTGTGGATTATTGTTATTGAAGAACAGATTATGATTTTGATGTCATTAAGGTGTGCGTTGCTGTTATTGCCGAAAGGCTGTGACTTTTATTGTTATATAACACCAGTTGACTTTCGGGCGTTAACTCTGTGTTTTCTGTTGATGATTTGATGGAATGTGGCTTGGTTTTTAGGTTTGTAGAGGGGAATTTGATGAATTTTAGGCTCCTGCTGACTTGCTGTTTTGTATGATTTCTTCGGCTAATGTGTTTGTGCTAGTTGATTAGTTTGTAGCTTTGATGGAATGTGGCTTGGTTTTTAGGTTTGTAGAGGGGAATTTGATGAATTTTAGGCTCCTGCTGACATTGCTGTTTTGTATGATTTCTTCGGCTAATGTGTTTGTGCTAGTTGATTAGTTTGTAGCTTTGATGTTAATATGGAAATGGAATTGATAGGATTAGTTACTGACAGAATACAAGAAAACTTAATCTAGTAAACTACTTCGTTGAGCGTTGCAGGGTGGTGAAGTAGGCAATGTAGCTTTTGATCACCGCAAGGTCCCTGTACTGCTACTGCTATTCCTGCTGAAGCTTTATGTAGTCAATGGCTGAACCCTTAGATTTTTCATGTCCACTATCATATGCTTTCATCATCTGAAAGCTTAAAGATGGGAAATTGTTTTAGGTGTTACTGGTGGAGCTGGTCCCTTCGCATTAGAGACACTACTGAAAAGTATGTAACAGAGGAGTCCTGAGAGTTAGAGGCTGCTGCATATTCCTGTGTTAATTCAAAGATGTTTTGTGGGCATTGTTTTGTTTCATTCACTTGTGCTTCATTTTCTTAGTTGACTTGCGTTTGGCTATGCCACTTTTCCATTGCATTCATTGATTTGGTTAAAGGTGCTGGATCAATCTAAGAGAGCCTAGAAATTAGAGCTGCTATAGAAGTCTAGTCCTTGAAAAGCATCATAGTTATGACACAAGTTTGAAATCAAAGCTGCATTCTTTGAATGTCACTGAAATCCTGTAGATGTTTGTTGTTTTGAATTGTGGAGTTGAGCAAGTTAGCTGAGGAGTTGGCATGGTCTTATAAAGAGATTAAAGCTTTTGCCTAGTGGAAACATTATTATTTCTGTGGTTAAGAGATGGCCATCTTTTTTTGCTATCATTTGCAGCTATATGATCTGTTTATCTTCACACCATCTCTATAGTACAGTACCAATGCTCAATGGTCCAGCCTGAAATTGGAATTTTTAAATAATCTGGATCACCTAAACTTAGCCACCCATCTAGCAATGCCCTCCTATACCAGTCAGATGTGTATTGCAGCTTCCTAAGCTGATGCGTTATATCTAGAGCATTAGTCTTACGGTTCTCTGCACGCAATGAAAAGCTTTTTAACACTTTCATAGCTTAGCAGGCTCAAGTGGTGGCTTCGAGGCTTGAATGAGTAGAGTTCATATTTTCTCCATCTTCTTTTAAGTTTATTATTTTGTATTAGAACTCAATGAAGATTTTAGGATTTTGCAGTGTCCCCTCGCTTTCTCCCCTTTTAACCTTTCGTTTTGCTTTGTTTCAATACATGTTAATAGCAAGATGTTCACTTACTGGGCTCAACCTGTTCAGTAAATGGCCTGGATACATAGCGGATTTCAATTAATAGATGTCCACTGATACGAAATATAGAATGGATAAAGATAAAAACTAGGGTTCTAGAGCTCTAATATTACATATCTAATTGCTAGAGAAATTTATAGAAAATTTTAGTATTTTATAAAATCTAAATATGAATACAATTAACTAGGCATTTTTATTTATACTACTTATAGACTTAAAATTCTCTATAAAAATTATTTTAAATTAAAACTAAAATCCTCACAAAAGGATTCCTAATTTAAACTTAACTATCTAATATAATCCATTTAGCATTAGGTTTTTTAAATAATAAAATACTATTTAAATTAAAAGTCCAATGCTAAATAGAAAAGAGAATCCAAATATAATCCTCAATAATAAAATATTATTTAAATTAAAAGTCCGAGGCGAAATAGAAAAAAAATCAAAATATAATTTTTAATAATAAAATACTATTTAAATTAAAAATCCTTAGTGAAATAGAAAAAAAAAATCTAAATATACACAATAACTTTCAAGTCTTATTTTAAAGCCTTCATGATCTTTGATTGCCATAAGATCTCAATCTAGTGGGAAACAGGATTTTTAGAATCTTTTGTTAAAATTTTAGCTCGATCTAACTATTGGATTAGAAGTTATACTTGATTTATCAAACTACGTTCTAGACTGTTTTTAAACACCTTAAAACCTATAAATCTTAACCATTAATGAAATATCATTATTATGTTAAGAATATTAAAGAAATTTCCCCACAGTAATTTCTTTTACTTCTGAAAAACTTGTCATCGAGTTATTTGTCAAGAATTAAACTCTTCCATTCCAAAAAAACAAATATTTCGAATATAAGATTGTAGCTAATATATTCATGAAATACAATGTCTTTGACATGTGAACTTTAAATTTTAATTTATGATGTGCGCATGTTAAAACATAATTCATATTAATATTATACTTTATGTTCCTATAAAATTCACTTGTAGTTCCTTCCCATATTCTATTCCAATGATATGGTGGAAATGTATTTTTAACCATTGAGAAGCGCCGCATGCACAACCCGAATAGCACGAGCGCCTCTCACACACTAGCACGTGCCTTGCATAGGCCCATTACTTTTGGTTTTTTAGTTATATGTTATGTTTATTAAAATACCAAAGTGTCCCTTATACAACTCAATTATCACAAAAAAAAAAATCAATAAGAAAAGAAAAAAGTGCCCCTGCACACCAACTTTAAAATTTATGTTACCAATGATATTTTAGTCGTTTCATTGTGCTTCTAAAATATAAAATGACCAACTTGTCCCCAAATAATATGATAATGATCATTGAACCTTATGAAAAGACCGTATTGCCCTTTATAGACAATTCAATGTTTTTTTAGTGGGAAGGGTAAAACCATCATTAAACTTTCTAGTGAATAATGATTTTAAATCTAGGTGAACAATGTTTTCTCAAAAACATTGCTAACAATAAATACTAGTAGATGTTATTCAAATGATTTAACATGATATGTGGTTATATAATCTAATCTAGTAATTAACTCAATTTAAATCCTGTTAATAGTTTGGGTGGATTAATTTATAAGTTGGTGGGTTGACCTAAATTATAATTTTCTTATATATAAAAACTAATTCAAAGTAACTAGTTCGAGTTAAACTCTGAATGACAGGTTATTGAATTGAGTCGTTGGGCCGGATCGAGTTTTGTAAGGATGTTGTTAACTCATAATGAATTCCTACCTGTTATAACCCAATTTTTGAGTTATATATAAAATAATAATAATAATAAAAAAGTAAAAAATAAATTGAAATTTAGGTCAAAACAACATAAATTAAAAGTTTTGGGACATAATTAAACTTTAAATTAGGTTAATTAATGAAATCAATAGCTTAATTGAAGAATTAATAAGTTTAAAGACTTAATTGAATTTAAAATTAGTTAATAAAATGAAGGGCTTAAATGAGAAAATATCTAAGTTTGGGATGATCCGGGTTAAATTGCAAGACATTAAAGTCTAAAAACCAGTTTGTAAATGACGCTAAAATACTGGGTCCAATTAGAATTTATGCAGGTGATTGATCACAAAATCTCAGAACTTTATTCAATGACCAAAGCCATTTGAATTGGGAAAACGGCGCCGTTTCACTGAAGACTATTTATCTTCCTCATCTCACCAAGCCAGGGGAAAGAAACGCCCCTGCCAGCTGCCCACGATGCAGCTCCTGCATTAACAACGGTCGGTCGCCTCATTATATGGAAGGGCCATGAACGAAGGAGGGAGGAAGACAAAAAACCGGCTTTTTCTATTAGGCTTCCAATTCAAGCTGAACTGGTCGGGGATCTTCCCCGGGGGAAGGAAGAAAAGCCAGAGACGAAATATAAAACCTCCTAGAAGGCCACTCCTTAAGCAGCAAAACAGGACTTGAGGTCAGTTCAATTAAATTAAAAGTCCAAAACTAAATATAAAAAAGAATCCAAATACAATTCTAAATAATAAAATATTATTTACATTAAAATTCCAAAGCAAAATAAAAAAAAGAATCTAAATACAATTTCAAATAATAAAATACTATTTAAATTAAAAACTTAAGCGAAATAGAAAAAAAAATCTAAATACAACAAGGTAATTAAAACACTACGAGATTTCACAGTTTTACCGACGGACATATTCCGTCGGTATGTGATTAAGGTTTCGTCGGTAATATATTTACTGACGTCCTCACCGACGGAATACGTCCGTCGGCTTTCTTTTTGTCGGTAATACCAGATTCCGTTGCTATATCGATTGGAAAAACAAAAAAAACATTTGCTGATGGTTTTACAGATGGACATTACGCGTCGAAAAAAAAAGTTTCCCGCTTGAAATATACTGACGGATTTTAGCCCGTCGGTGATAGTGTGACATATCGACGGATAAACACCGTCGGTACAGTTATCGGTGAATGATTGGAATACCGACCGAAGATATCCATCTGTAAATTCGTCGGTCATTTTGGCAGGCACTGTACAATACCGACGGATTATGTCCGTTGGTGAAGTGGTCGGTGAGTTCAAAATACCGACCGAATATATCTGTCTGTAAATTCATCGGTGACTATGGCAGCTACTGTCAAATGCCGACGGATATATTCCGTCAGTAAACCCCTCGGTGATTATTTTTAAATATTTTTTTTAAAAATTATTTAGAATACATAATATAAAATTATATAAATTAATGGTAATAAAAACCAATTATGCAAATAAATTTTTTATTAAACATAAAAAACAAAAGAAATAAGTTAAATAATATTCATTACAAACTGAATGTGTTTAAAAACAATTATTAAATTAACTATTAAAGTTAAATAATATTCATTACAAATTAACATAATGGTGGAGCTGGAGGAGGAGGAGGATGCTGGTTATTATACGACCAAAAAGAAGGAGGCGCACATGTATCACCACTCTGTGATGCCATGTTCATGACAAATTCGCGAAGTTGGTCATGCTCCGCTTTTTGTTGTGCATACAGTTGTGCATGCTTCGTTTTGAGTTGTGCATTCTTCGTTTTGAGTTGTGCATGCTCCGCTTTGAGTTGTGCATGCTCCTCTGATAGGTGGTCGTATTTTTCGGTGAACTGAGTCGTGTGTTGCTGCAAGGTCACGAACTCCTTAGATTGGGTGCTCGATATTGATTGGGAGCTCCCAACAGTTGAAACACCACGGGCCGCCCGCAAGTTATCGACCGTAGTGTTGGAAAGCCCGTAAACCCGATTTTAATCGGGTCCACTAGACGATCCAACCTCCATCCACAAATCCAGATCGAATTCCGAATGGGTCAAAGGATCGTCCCCATATCTCTCCCTCAACCGGCTATTATAGGTCTCCTGAAAATAAAAAAAGTAATCATCATATTCAATTCCATAAAAATAATAACTTACAGAATAAAATGGTTGAACAAACATACCACGAAGTGTTGAGCACGGTTGTCAACGAACTGTTGCGCTCCCTTTTGGCGGTCTTGACTCCGCACGTGCGTCTCTACAAACAGCTCCATCGGGCTCGCCTCACGTCCAAGAGATGTAGCCTATAATGAAAAAAAAGATTAATTAACAACAAATTAATTTAATGATATATTTCATTTAAATTAATCTTACCATCCGTTTCGCATATGCAGCAAACAGAACGAAGCCACCAGTGTGCGTTGTCACCGAGCCTTGAATTGGCCGATTCCGGTTGCCAGCACCGGACTGTGAGCGTCGTGTGAACCGCTCAGACGTCACGTGCTCAAGATAGTGCGGCCATATATCTTTTGGGATGTATATCGGTTTGAAATCCCTCCAAATCGCCACGTCATTCCAGCCTTGGAGACCCCTATCTCTCGCGGTTTTTTTTGTGCTCCATACCAAAAATTACGTTGGAAGAGACAACATCGGTTGACATTGCAGGTGGCGTAGGTGCCGCTTCTTGAGAGGCACCTAAGGATATGTCATCCTCGCTGCTAGAAGAACTAGCGACCATACGTGAGCGACCAGCTCTGGTTTTCGTTTTATGCATCTACACAATTATATATGAATAATTATATAATTAAATTCAAATGTTAAAAAAATTCGACAGCACCTCCCCTATATTAGATACTACCTAAATCCACAAACCTGCAAATATTGACAAAAGCCACAACCAATTGACTCCATCTATACTAATATTGTATATAACATAACATCTATACATATAACATTCATTCTAATTATAAGGTAAATTCAACATTAACAACATATTCAATCATTATATAAATACAAACAATAAAAAATATTCAATAAATTAAAAAAAAACTCTAGATTAACAATTAAAATTAATGCAAATAATTAAACACAAATAATGCAATAATATAGTAAAATTACTAATTATTCCAACATATTCAATAACTTATTCTAAGATAAATTCAACATTAACAATTATAATTCAATAAATTATTCAATCATTATATAAATACAAAAAATAAAAAATATTCAATAAATTCAACAAAAACTCTAGACTAACAATTAAAATTAATGCAAATAATTAAACACAAATCATGCAATAATGTAGTAAAATTACTAATTATTCCAACATATTCAATTACTTATTCTAAGGTAAATTCAATATTAACAATTACAATTCAACAAATTATTCAATAATTATGCCAATACAACAATAAAATATATTCAATAAATTCAAAAAGAAAAAACTATAGACTTTAGGAATGAAACATGCTTACCTTAATAATGTGTTGATTTCAAGACTTTATCTACATTTTAAAAATACACCAAAACAAAAAACACAAAAAAAATAAAAATACCTAAAACAAAAAAAAACCCTTAAAGCAAATGAAATAGAAGAAACACATATCTTTTAATCTGATGAAGATTCATAAGAACACTTGTTAGAGATTGTAGGTGAATGCTTTGAAGAAATCAAAGGAAAAAATTCGAAATTGAAGGTGAAGAACGGAAGAGATGAAAAAATGAACTGAAGGGGGGTCGCTGGGATTTATAGTGCAGTTTTACCGACGGATACAAAAAAAATATTATTTTAATGTATTCTGTCGGTGACGTTTTGAAAATCCATCGGTAATTTTTGAATTTCGCACCAACATTTTTAATTACTCTCCATATTTTTTGTTGTCCGTCGGTAATTCCATCGGCAACCTCATGCGGTCAGAGATGCATTTAATGCACCACCCTTTGACATTCGCACAGTCCGTCGGTGATTTTGTCGGTAATCTTACCTGCCGACAAATGACCGACGAACTTTATTCCGTCTGGAAAAGCGTCGGTGATTGTGGTATTTCAAGTAATTATTTTTGAACTCTCTGTGAAATGCCGATGGACAGTTATCCGTCGGTAATTGTGGCATTTCAAGTAATTATTTTCGAACTCTCTGTGAAATGCCGACGAACGATAATTGTGCCATGTCATGTGCTCAGCAGTCATTGGTGACATGAATAACCTCTGCAGTCTAGATGTGATTAGGAAGTATCTAAGTTTTTTATATGCTACTAGAGTCTTTCCCCTACCAGTTCTGGGTTTGTAACGGGAATGCCCGCATGTCATGCACTCGGTCATCTCAACATTTTCAAGGTAGTATAACATGCAGAAGTTAGGGCATATGTCAATTTTCTGGTATCCTAAACCGAGGGGTTTCATCATGGACTTCGCAGCATAGAAGTTTTCTTTCAGCCTGTTCCTTTCAGGTAAAATGCTTCTTGCCCATTCAATAATCTTGTCATACCCGTGATTTGACTTGATGGTGAACACCTGTGCTACGACCGATAATTTACTATGATTCGTGCAACCATCCTATAATAGTTCGTCAGAATCTTTCAACAAATCAAAAAACTAGCTGTATCTACATTAGGTTCTTCTTCTACAATTGGACATTGACTGACATTACCTTGATTTATTCTCATTGCATCCATAACCATATTCCTGTAAGGATTAGTGTTGTCACTTGCTGCTTCATGCACGTTGTTAGCACTAGAAGTTGACCCAACCACCCTTTCTTTCATTCTCCTCTTACTAACAAATACTTCTCCGTGTGCATACCAACACTGGTAATTCTCCATAAACCCTTTGTGTAGAAGATGCATCGTTACAATATCTGGATGCAGATACTTTTTATTTTGACACTTCCTGTATGGACATCTAATACCGCCTCCAGTAAAATTTCTGGGAATAGATGTTGTGAAATTAATAAAACCCTGAACCCTGTTACAATAATCCATCTTGCGCAATCCTTGGGGTGAATCTCGATACATCCATGAACGATCATCCATGACTTCTATCGAATCTCTATAAAATTATGATGACAACATGTATTAATTAACTATGTTAGGTAAATAAATTTGCAAAAAAATTGGTTTACCTCGAGATTATCCAACAAA
>Ga0325411_1005414_pt1 | contig 14118 bp, 3 predicted proteins | sample PopdelMetagenome_13_FD_206181 | JGI IMG/M metagenome (GOLD analysis project Ga0325411, IMG submission 206181) | Populus deltoides microbial communities from Bellville, Georgia, United States - Xylem-PdIQD-R4 | ecosystem: Host-associated > Plants > Phyllosphere > Stem > Wood/Secondary xylem... | reverse complement strand
TATCAAGGTTTTATATCATCATTTTGCACTTGAATTATCAATAACTCCTTAACTAGAGCATGTTTTATAATAACAGATCTGATAATATAAGATAGCTTTAATTTATGGTAAATGTTCATTTTAAATGTAGGCATATCTCACAATTCAAAGGATTAATTGATGTGATTAACTATTGAAAGTGAAAGGACAAAGAAACGGCTAAGCTTAGAAAGGAGATGCCGATTCAATTCAAATTGGAACACTGTTCAGTTATTGGATCATATATGGAGTTGTAGATCTTGGATTTCAGCTTAATTTATATGGATGGAAAGCTAAGAAATAGGCCTACAATGTTCATGAATAGTGTAAGACCCAAATCTGTCGTTTTCAAATTTAAAGTTTAGCCACAAAAAAGAAGTCAGAATCTGTCCTGTAATCCAGCCCAAACACTGCTTAGAATGTTACCCATATCTGGAGTTCTAGAAGGCCAAATGATGTGAAATTTGGTGGGTAGAAGGAAAAGACAATTTTCAACAACTTTCATGAAGAAGAGTTTCTTAAATTCTGATGGTAACAATGACATTTCATCCAGACAAGAGCTTGAGGTCTATCCACCACGTCCACTAACAACACTACTCAATATTTTAGCCATATCTCAAGCTGTAGTGATCCAAATACTCTGAACTTTTATGGGTGGAAAGATAAGATGATTTTCAACAACTTTCACGAAGAACACTTTGCCAATTCGGAATGGATCAATGTCATTTCATCTAGCCAAAGTGCTTGAGTGCTGCTGTCCACTAAGTCCACTAAATCAATAGTTGGCCACTACATCAATAATCAATTACCAAATGAATAGTTTTGAATTTTAGCCTATAAAAGGAGGCATTTGCCATTCATTTAGCAATCTTGGTTCTTTATATCAAGATCATGTTCTTGCTCTCTCTTTATATTTTTGTAATACTTAAGTTTTGCTTTCATTAAACTCTTGTTCATGCTTTTCATTTCCTTTACTATGCTTAGTTAACTTATATCATGTTTATGTTCTTATATTGTTTATTTATGTTTTTATTCTTCATAATGTCTAGCTAAGTTAATTATGTCAAGGTGACAAGGTTTCACTAATGGTGTTAGGATAAGTATAATATAAACTCAACATGGACTTTAATGTTTATATCTAAGAAAGTTTGCTATTAACATGTCTTATCATTTTTATCTTAGTAATTCTTAAAACATTGCTTGTTAAATGGTTAATCTAGATTTGTGTTGTATAACACTTGGTACATCAAATACTTGATCCTTCATAGTCTTCGGCCGACATCATTATTATGAGAGGAACTTGATTTGTTGTCAACATAAGTTAGCATCATGAATACCTGATAAAATTTATAAGTATGGTGTTACGTAAATAAGATGATTAATATGATTATGTTGATAATTTATAAAGAGTTTATACTTTACTTATCTCTAATACTATTAGTGGATCCTCTAACCTTGACATTTGTTTTTATCATTGTTTAATCTTCACATTTATCTTACATCTCAAAGTCCTCTTTAACTCATCATCACCATCATCATCATCTTTATTGTTGTTCTCATTATTATTATTATTATTATTATTATTATTATTATTATTTATATAGTTCACCTCCCTATGGTTCGACCCCGGTCTTGCCGGGTTATTTATTACTGTGACACTCCTGCACTTAGGATAAAACATCAACTCTTTGATCGTGTCATCGATCCCACAAGGAAGATTTAGTTCAAATTTTTATGCTAGACAATATGTAATTTAGAGGGGGTTGAGGTTATCTAGGCTATAGCAAAATTAAATAATCAAGCTAAATTAAATAAATCAGAAAATTATCAAGAGAACAAACCTTGGTTTCAAATAGACGTCCACCTACGAAAATCAAAATCGATCATTGAAATGATATATCAATTTATATTCTGAATATTTATCTTCTCTTAATGTTAGTTAGTTAACCGATCCGCAGTGTAACTAACCCTAACCATCAAACAACCATAATGTCTACACTAGTAATTTAATTGAATAACAGCCTTAAGAACTAGATAAGTTGATTAATCTAGACACATAATTGCCTACAGTACATGTTTGACTTGATCAAATGTTTTCCCTAAGATTAATAACATAGATTCACTATGATTATTAAACTCAGTTGCTTCACAAGTTTATATACCATAACTCCGGTTTTCATAGCAAACTTAGCAATATATTGTTTACAATAATAACTTATAGTCCGCTCTAGCAATTAAAATAAACAATCATAGGAAATAAGCATAGGAAAACAAACATATTCATCATATAAACTGAAAGGAAAAGGTAAAATAAATCTCACGGTTCTTGAAATCCGAAGGTTTCTGTGTCCTTACAAAAAAAAAGAGAAAAGCTTAGCCTTGCATGTTTATTGAACAACTAATCAAAAGGGAAAAAATGCATGATTTCAGGTTTTTAGAGAAAAAGGTGTGTTTTTCTTCTCTTTTATGGTTGCCCCCCTTTCCTTTCTCTCTTTCTTTTTATTTGATAGGAAACCATAATCCTCCTTTCCTACAAAATAGTCCTTTCCTACGTAGATAATTTACATTTAAGCATTTCAATAACTATTTTTCTAAAAAAAGAGAAATGGCCTTGCGTAAAATCTTCAAGCTTTGACTTTGGACTTAGAAGAGCTAAATTGCTGAAATAAAAACTTGGATGTTGATTTGGATGCTTTGAGAAGTACTTTGGACTTATTTCTTCACAAAACCTGTCTGCTGGTAGAATTCATATGTCATTTAAGAAAACTCATATCTCTCTCATATGAGCTCCTTTTCTTCTAAACTTTGGTAGGCTGATAGGTCTTCGAGTCAGGAATCCAAAAAAATTAAGTTTGCATTTAATGAACTTCTCTAGCTCAAGATATTCAAGTCGGAATGGCCAAAGGTCAACACTAGCAAAATGCAAGATTTGTCTTTGAAGGCTGCGATACCCATGCTATTTCTCTTTTATTTTTCTTGTCATATATGTATAGAAAGTATAGACGTTAGCTTTCTAATTCCACTAGAATCACTTCATTTCGACCTCTAGAACTCAAGCTCTGCACAAAACATTGTTTGGAGGTCAAATCTGTCAATTATCTCCAATTTACTTCTTTTTGAATTTTACATCCAAAAGTACCTTTAAAACATAAAACAATGAATATTAAGGCATTTTATATATAAAATATAGGCAAAATACTAGATAAATATGGGTAAAACTATCAAATAATATGGTTGCATCAATGTCAATATGATGTAATGTAAATGTATGAATATGAAAATATAATATTATGGACATGTGTATTGAGTATTTGTCTTATAGGAATGTTGATTTACGAAAACTATATTTGTATGATGCCATGATAAGGAAAGGAACCTAATTACTAATTCATGGAATGTCATTGTGAGAAGTATCGAGAACCTAAATAAAAAAAAATCCATCGATTTTGGCTTTGAAAAAGTCGGGTCGTTATAGTTGGTATCATAACGCTTGGTTAAAATCCTGAGGATTGATGATAATAAAGTTGTTGTGATCTATTTCAGGATGGTACGCACCTAACAAGGCACTCAAACTGAGCCACCCTACGTAGAAATAAGAAGTAGAGGCCAAAATGCCCAAGATTGGCAGGATGAGGATCCATTTGATGATACTGCTTCCCACATTCCGGGAAGAGCATCAGAGTCCTTATAAGAAAGAACTGCAGAATCTAAAGAAGAACGGGTACCAAATCAGATGGAAGAAGTACCCTCAACAAGGATGGGACAACAAGAAAGAACGGAGGCACATCCCTTGACAATTCCAACGGGGGTGCCCCTACCTTATACTAATCCGAGGCTTCTAGCAGATACTTAAGACAGTGATGGAGGGCATGACTTACTCTTTGACACAAGTGCCTCTAGTCATACAGATTCCACAGGCAGCCCTTGGGATTGTCCCAGCCATGGGCAATATGGTGTTACTTGTATGCTTGGTCAAAAGTATGAGGGAAATGGGTTGCGAACCATACATGGGGGAATAAGATGTAGAGATAGTTGAGAGGTGGATAAGGAAAGTGAAGAAGAATATGATTTGGATTAATATACCCGAGGATTTACACGTAAATTATGTCAGTCAGTTGTTGTCTGATCAGGCTATAACAGGTGGTAAACTGTTCAACTAAGGCGTACAACCGAAACACTGACCTGGAACAACTTCAAATCCAATTTTAAAAATCAATTTTATTCCAGATACCATCATAAGGTGAAGGAATAAGAGTTCTTGGCATTAAAACAGGATGTCATGTCGGTATTGGAGTATGAAAAGAGATTTCATGATCTCTTACTGTTTGCCCCGCATTACGTTCCCACTAAAGAATATATGATTGAGAAGCTGAGAGATGGGTTTCGACAAGAATTAAAGCAAGGGTTGATCGCTGTACAATTCAAGTTAGTGAGAGAATTGATCGAGGCAGCACAAGCTCTAGAAGCTTGTATTGGAGAAGGCCAACAGGGGCATCACAGAGCAGGGAAAAAGAGAGAAGGGAAAAAGTGGAGTGTTTGAGGCATCCAAGAAAAGGGGAATAGTAGCAGTATCATTCCACCACCAATTAAGATGAAGAGTGATGAGTAGACAGACTCACCCAAGAGTGAACCCTTGAAGGGGGGACTAGCGATCAGAATAATATGCATTACCCTCACTATGTGAAGTGCGAACAAAGACATCCGGAAGACTACTCCGTTTCACCAAGGTGATGTTTTATATGTAGAGGAGAGAGTTATAGATGGAGAAACTGTCAGTATTTGGGGCAAGGATGTCATTACTGCGGTGAAAAAGGCCATTATAAGAAGGAATGCCCTAACAGAAACATTAGGCAAACAAAGAGTATGCAGCAGCCAACTCAAAGTTACCAATAATCTGTCACAGTAAATAGGTCGGTGAGGTTTTCCCAATTAAAAGCAAACCCCAACTGAGAAAGGCTAGGGGCATAAAATGACTGGACTCCAGGAAGAGTCTTCCACTTGACAAAGGAAGAGGTTAGGGTTGCATCCGATGTGATAGCAGGTACACTACCAACAAATAACTTTCATATGCTTGTGTTGTTTGAATTGGGTGCTACCCACTCATTTATTACTAGGAGAATTGTCACAAAATATGGGGAAGATGGATGAAAATAATATAAAAAGGGGTTCAAAATTGGAACTCTAACAGGAAACAGGGTATGAAATAGAAGTAAACCTTATGCCTTTAGAATTACATGATTTTGATATAATCTTAGGCATGATTCGTTGAGTAAGTACAAGGCCAGATATACTACTATACTAAAACTGGTACGTTCCAATTACCGAGGGTTTTGTAGTTAGTAATAATGCCTCAAAGAAAGGACTTGGGTGTGATTGATATAGCATAGGGAAGTGATTGCTTATGCGTCAAGACGGTTAAAGACTCACGGAGACAATTACCTGATACACGACCTGGAGTCGATTATTGTAGTATTTGCTATAAGAGTCTGGAGGCACTATCAATATGAGTCCCTTTAATTTTGAGGACAAAATTTATATCATGATGGGGGAATGTAAACACCCAACAAAAAAAGTACAACCAGAAATGACTCCACCGTCGCTGCCAATTTTTGAATCGACAGCAACATAATTTTTCATTGTCATTTCTGAATCAACAGCGACATAGTTTTTACTGTTGATTTTTAAATCAGCAACGGCATAGTTTCAGAAATTGGCAATGACATTGTAAAACCCGATAAAAATTAGTGTTGGCAGGCCTATCCTAGAGGAGAATTAGAATAGAAACCAATCTAAGATAACTTAAAAGGGGGATAAGGACAACCCTTGTCAAGCACCCAAACACCCTACCTCATTTTAGAAGGGGTATAAATACATGGAGAGAGAGAGAGGGTGACTTTTCCTCTTCCCAAGACCAGCTGCAACAACTGCATATGTCCAACTAAATGCTCTTGCCCTCTTTTCTCCTTCCTAAAGAGAGTTGAACAAACCCATGCTGCATATGCCTTCCTTAGTCGTGAGAGAGAGAAGTGAGAACTTGAGAGGAGGTTGAACAACTGCAAACATGGATGGAGTAGAGTAAAAGTCTAGAACCGGTAGGGAGAAACCAACAGAAGGAGAAACTGAGAAAAGAAGAAGAAGGGAAAACTGAGAGAAGAAGAAAAGATATACTATCAAACTTTTCCTAAATCTATTTACATTCATAAGGTATGGGTCTTGTAACCTCCTTCCTCTTGTTCTTGTGACCTTGGAATCAAAAGGATGAAGAAAAACCATAAGGGAATGTCTAGAATTTTTACACCAACTGTGAAGGAAACCTAAACTTAAAAAAAAAGGCAAAGATTGGGTCTAAATGGAGACTTAATTCCAAAAAATTTTAAAAAGAAAAATAAATAGATTGAATGGACAAAACTTGGTAAAGGGTCGGCCATAATTGAGGTGGCTAGACAGAATGTATTATGTGATGAAATGCATATAGATGTTCATGCTTGAAAATTGTATGATTCTGTTGGATTCTAAGAAGAAATTGTATGATGGAACAGGAATGCATGTAGATGTTCATGCTTGAAATTGAATGATTATGTAAGAGTAAATTGTATGCTGGAATCAAAATGCATGTAGATGTTCATGATTGAAATTGTATGATTCTGCTAGATTCTATAAACAAATTGTATACTGGAATCGAAATGCATGTAAATGTTCATGCTTGAAATTGTATCATTGAACAAATTGTATGCTAGAACCAAAATGCATGTAGATGTTCATGTTTGAAATTGTATCATTTTGCTGGACTCTAAGAATAAATTGTGTGCTAAAATCGAAATGATGTTGATGTCTTTGCTTGAATTTTGAGATGGAAATAAGTTGCAACATGATTTTGTGACTATCCGTGTGATAAAAATGAAACAGAGTCGTTATGTTTTGTAGAATTGTTATCACTTGTGTTGATGTTTGTGTTGTTTGATGATGAATGAAATGTGATTCGATGAGTTCTATGTCCACATTGGGTGAGAAATATTAGTAGAGGGAAGCCTAGCATAAGCCTTATGTTTGGCCAAAAAAAGAAATGAAACCATAAATGATTTCATCGCCACTGTTGATTTCTGAATCGGCAACGACAAGGGTTGCGTCGATGATTTCTGAGTCGGCAGCGACTCAATTTTCATCAACAATTTTGATGTCAGCAGTGAATCAGTTTTCGCTGTCGAATTGTGATGTCAGCAATGAAACAGTGTTCACTGTCGAATTGTGGTGTCAATTTTTGCTGTCGAATTGCAGTGTCAGCAACAAATCAGTTTTCACTATCGAATTGTGGATGTTGTGTTGTGAAATCACATGAGGATGTTGTGTTGTGAGGATCAGTTTTCTCCTTTATGAGGATGTTATGTTGTGAAATCACATGAGGATCATATGAAAGAAAGTACTAGTTGTGTAAAATTATCATTCGGCACTCGTGTTGATAACGAGACTAGAATAGGATTGCAAACTCCTGAGTATGTCAATATGATGTAATGTAAATGTATGAATATCAAAATATAATATTATGGGCATGTGTATTGAGTATCCATCTTATGGGAATGCTGATTTATAAAAACTATATCTGTATGATGTCATGATAAGGAAGGGAACCTAATTATTAATTCATGGAATGTCATTGTAAGAAGTATCGAAAACCTAAATAAAAAAATAAATTCTTTTGATTTTGGATTTGAAAAAGCCGGGTTGTTACATGCTGTAAATAATTAAGTTTAAAAGACTATTTTAAAAGATTTTTTATCCCATATTGGAAAGATACTATCTTATTCTTCCAAGGTAAAGTATTTAAACCAAAAAGATTTATTATCTCACATTGAAAAAACATAATTTTTTACTTGTAAACATAGAGTATATATATTAAAAGGCTTCAAATCTCATATTGCAAAAAAAAAATATAAAAAACAAGGATCTCTAGGTTAGTAATCAACTAAAAATAAAAAAAAAAATAAGGATCTCTGCGTAGGATTAAAAAAACACATTTGAAGAAAAAAAGGTCTCTAACGAATTTTGTCGGGTCAACCGAGTTTCAGGTTGACCCGGCAGGTCAACCAGTTTACTTCGAGCCAATTGCAGGCCCAAATTTTGAATGAAACAAACTCGGCCAAGGCCTCGGACACCCAAAAAAATTTAAAAAAATTATTTGATGTTTTATAATTTTATATGACAAAATTAAAAAACAATCTATGTGGATATAGGTTATACATATTGTAAACAATTGAGTTTAAAAAATTATTTCAAAAGGTTTTTTATTCCACATTGGAAAGATACTATCATATTCTTCTAAATTGAAGTATTTAAACCAAAAATATTTTTTTATCCCATATTGAAAAAAAAACATAACTTTTTTCTTATGAACATAAAGTATATATACTAAAAGGCTTCAAATCTCATATTGAAAAAATAAAACATTCTTATAGTATTTATATAGTGAACTTTAAAAAGCGTTAGTAACCAACTAAAAAATATGAAAAAAAGGGGTCTCTAAGTAGGAGAAAAAACACATTTTAAAAAAAAAGGTCTCTACCGGGTTTTTGCCTGGTCACCCGAGTTTCGGGTTGACCCGGTGGGTCGAACGGTTTACTCTGGGTCGATTGCAGGCCCAAATTTTTAATGCAATAGACTCGTCCAAGTACTCGAGTCACCCAAAAAAATTTAAAAAAAATATTTGATTTTTTAATTTTTTATATGAAAAAATTATGAAACAATCAATGTAGATATAAGCTATACATGTTGTAAATAATTAAGTTTAAAAGATTATTTCAAAGGGTTTTTTTATCTCACATTGGAAATATACTATCTTATTTTTCTAAGTTGAAGTATTTAAACCAAAAGGATTTGTTATTTCACATTAAAAAAATATAATTTTTTTTTCTTATGAATATAGAATATATATACTAAAGGGTTTCAAATCCCATATTGAAAAAATAAAACTTTCAAATCCCATATTGAAAAAATAAAACTTTCTTCTAGTATTTATATAGTGAACTTTAAAAGGATTTAGTAACCAATTGAAAAATATAAAAAAATAGGTAAGAGAAAAAACAAATTTGAAAAAAAAATCTCTACCGGGTTTTTGCCAGGTCACTCGAGTTCCGGGTTGAGTCGACGATTGACCTGTTTACTCCAGGCCAATGGAATGAGAAGTTTATTAACATTAATCACTTTCTACATCTTGTTGTAGTAAATCTGCAAATGGTTATAGGTTACTCAACACCAATGTACCTGGTGATTTCAAATAGTTTGAACTTTTATAAAATGATTATATCCAACACTTAGCATATTTTGGATGCCCTTATAGAATCATAAAGATTAATGTCTTTAATTACTTTTAGATATTCTTCAATTGCTAATAATTTTTCTACATTCAACTCTTCTTTAGGCTTTTCATTCCAACACTTTCTTTAGTAGGTTTTATAATAAGGGCAAGCCCTGTTTGTTGGTAAGGTGATAGTACCAAGAAAGGATAAGGAACTTTCAAGAGCTAGGCAATAGACATTGTTATGTAGGATTTGTCGAATATGGATAAAAACCAAGTGGTATGTTCATGGTTGTAGGAGATAAAAGGATGAGCTATAGGTTACGTATTTCTATTCTATTTATTGAAGGGCCTTTCACCAGATGGCATAATCTGAAGGTTCTATTCAAGAAACCTTTCTAGTAGTTTTTTTTTTTCTCTTAAAGGTTCTTCCTTCATTTTCTATTATTTTTAAGATGATTGAGCTTTTAAAATGTTGTTTATATTTGTTTTCCCTCCCTTTTCAAAAACTCAAAAAATAACTTATGTAAAGTTAAATATTTAGAAAGAATAAAAAAATAACTGATTAGATATTATAATATAAGGAAAACAACCAAAGGGAAGGTTCTAACTATTACGTGTAAGGGTAGGTTAGCTAACTAAGTTATTTATAAAAAGTTCATCCCTGTTTAGTTAATGGGCCTTATTAGGTTGAAGTAAGGCCTATATGGCACAAATAGTATAGACGGGGTGAAGCACATCAACTACTTATTGTGCCAAGTAGACTATCCATATGAGTTTGGTAGTTTCATAAATATTACAGGGTCAATGACAATCGAGACACTATTCGTTTCTCATGCTAACCTAAAGCAACATGTGTGCAAAAGAAAGGTTGTGTAGTGTGTGCAAGAGCTTAAATCAATATCCCATTTAGATTAACAAAAATAAATAAAAAGGATGATGTATAAAATATAGACGTATAAAATTAGTCATACCAATAATATAAAGATAAAATTTCAAGCAATAACAAATAACAACAACATGTTGATTAGTTTAGGATAATAATCATAACAAAAGTATTCAAAGCATAAGTTGAAACACTAAAGTACATATTATCATAAAATCAAAAAATAAATTTTATCTCTAAAAAGATCCCTAGTAGAGTCATGATTCTGTCACAAAAGACATCTCGACAAACCAAGCTAAAAATGAAAAAATAAATTCACCTAATTTTATGGTAATAGGAACTCTAATTGATTTTAAGACGACATACAAGGAAAAACCTAATTAGGATTTACAATTCCTAGGTTAGTTTTGAGTTTCAAGGAGGATATAAAATACATCAAATTAAATAAAGGAAAAATATAAAGATAAATTACATCAATATTTATATATAAAATCATTTACACTTAATGTCACATTCAACTACAAAAAAAAGTTGCATTGGTTGTTTTAGACCCCAACTATTCAATCCACTTGAAACACTCTTATAGGATCTCTTATGGCCCCTATAAATTCTAGCATGACTAATTTAGATGGGATCATGTCAACCTTGTTGTGGATCATATTCTTAATCAAGGTCAAAAGCATTATGTATAGTATTGAACCGTTATTAATAAGATTACTTATACCACTACATTACTAAAATTAGTTGTGATGAATATAAGTTTAAGTTGACAACTCATAGCCATTATTGGCTTAGAAAACACCAAACTATATTGTTAGTCTTTTATTGATTCTAACTGGTTGATTTTGATAATTTATGCCTTTAATTTAACACTATCTTTGTAGTCGCTATCAAGATAAAGAAATTGGCTAGGTTTGGCCTTAAAAGAGTAAAGGAGAGCAAAATCCATGTTGGTGGAGATAGTTTCATCATCATCATCCCTCATCCATGTAGTATAAAGAATTTTTAATTTGTCATCCTCTTTGACTATGTTTCGTTCATCCAATTGTTTCTTTAAAATAAAGAAATTTGTTAATTTTTTCACTTCAATATATGAGTTTTTTTATGAGAGAATATCATCCCTTCTTTAAATATATCCTCATCTAGGAAAACACCAGCACCAATAATTATGTTGTTTTTCTTTTTGAATTGATCTTGCGTATTAATGAAGACTTAAAGCTACCTTGTTTTCCTATTTATTAGTTGTCAATCCCTTAGGGAAATACAATATTTCTCATTTTCTTTGTTAAAGTTCTTGAGTTTTTGGCCTAACATAGTGAACAACTTTGTCTTGTTGGTGTTGTTAATGGATTTCCAACATATTCATGGCAATAGCTCTGCTATTTTTTTTAGTTCAAGATTAGTAGTTTTTCAAATACTTCTTTACTATCTTAGGATAGCAATATTTATTTTCCTAAAAAATTAATTATAAATGTGTTTCTTAAGTTGTTTGGTGTCTAAAACAACTTTTTAAGTGGATGAAAATAGTGTTTGGGTAGGAACCTTCTTTATTTTTTTAGCGAAGGTTTTTTATTCTAGTGTTATCCTACTTTCAATAAGAATCAATCATTGCATATCATTGCTATTTTATACACAATCAGGCTTAATCTTGTCTAAAACTTATTAAGGATGAACTTGTGTGCCTCATGCTAGTAGTTTTAAATGTGTATCATTTATTATTAACCATAAAACTAGTTTTGTCTATGTCTAAAACTTATTTATTTGGTAAGGTATATGATTTTGATTCATTTTTCCTCACTAGTGTATTTAGGCAATGCATTCTTCTAAACTAGGTTTCAGGTAACTATCCATGTTTCCATGTCATTTCACATCTAGGATATGTTGATGGTTTCCATCTTGAAAATATTTTTCAAATCAAATCTTGTTTTTTCAGTCATCTGAGTTTTCTTTTATCCTCCATATCGACAAGGTCATGTTAGAGCAACTCTTACACATTTTAATTTGAAGTTCGAACTAAAGTATGGTCGGAAGGTTTCATGTTTGACCCGCTGAGTTAGATTTAATAAAATTGTCAAAGAATTTTCTTTGATATGAGCATTATTATTTTACATGTAAAAAACATTTTAGTGTGTAACACGGATAATTATATTACTAATATCCTGAATCTCTACCTTACCAATTATTGAAAATGCCTTACCAATTATTGAAAAGCACATATTCCATCTTTGAAATATTTATTTTTGGATGTTAATAGGTTAAAACTTCAAATTACACGACAACCTCTCTTTCTTTTTTTATGTGAAACACGACAACCGCTTTGAAATGCCATTAGATGTCAAAATATATTGACTGGGTGTGTAAACCCTAGGAAAAATAAATAAATAAATAAAAGGGAAGAAATTCATGCTTATGGTTAAATAAAAACAGGAATTCAGAAATTTTTGAATATAAATTTCCGGACGAAATAATTTGGAACATTATAATAAACCCGGTATTGTTGAGGGTTGGATTTAATGGAAGAGAATAATACACTCAAAGGAAAAAGAGGGCCTAAATGCAAATAAGAGAAAATATAGAGTATATATACTCCCACCTCAACAAAAAAATCTGTAGGAACCATAAGGAGAGAAAATAGAGAGTTTTATACCCGTTCTTGAGAAATCAAGAGAGAAACACTAAAATTTCAAGAACCCATCCAAGATTTAAGAGCTTATAGATGGGATAAATACTTGAGAGCAAAGGATTACCAAGAAATTGAACAAGAAGAAAAGAAATGAGGGAGTTGAGAATCTTCAACTGGTTGAAGATCAAAATCTTAATTTGTACCGGGTAAGGTGTTCTAAACATGATCTTAAAAAAATTCATTTTTTTATTCGATAAAGAATTGATGCTTTGATATTGAATCATAGGTTAGGGTTTTTAGATATAAATTAGGGGGAAAGTACTTATTGTTAAGATTAAGTTAATTCATGTGTGTGGTATGTAGTTTATGAAAGTATTGTGTGAAGGGGAGGGGAAGACGAATCTAGATAGACTTGTCTCCTGACTTTCGATGAGATTTCGGGTAGGAGGATAAGGGAATTTGAATCGGGTTCCTCATAGAAATTGTAGATTTGAATGTTAGCTAACCAAAGAAACTGGTCTTGCTCAATTTGTAGATATAAAACTCCAATTATGGGTTATCAATTGAGACTGAGTCGTGACTGATTATGTAGGGCAGGAGGACTAATTAGTTAATGAGCAATTTTGACTATCTTAGAGGCAAAACTGGGTTCTCCTCCCTTCGGAGAACTTGTAGCCTTGTGTCTTAACTTTCTAACAAGATCAATCTCACTTAAAATAAAGTTTTAGAACTTTAGATATAGTTAAAAATCTGGTGAGTGTTTGGACAGTAACAGTTGAAAATTAGACAGTAACAGTTCAAAATTAGACAGTAATGATTGGACAGTAACTGTTGAAAATTAGACAGTAATAGTTCAAAATTAGTTAGTAACGGTTGGACAGTAACAGTTGAAAATTGGATAGTAACAGTTGAAAATTGATCAATAACAGTTCAAAATTAGACAGTAACAGTTGAAAATTGGACAGTAACAGTTGAAAGTTGGACAGTAACGGTTGGACAGTAACAGTTGAAAATTGAACAGTAATAGTTGAAAATTAGACAATAATAGTTCAAAATTAGCAGTAACAGTTGAAAAGTGGATAGTAACAGTTGAAAGTTAGACAATAATAGTAGACTTTCACTTGAATACTATATATAAGAATATAAAAGAATTGAGTCATACAAACACTTGCATTTTGAGATACTAACTCTGAAAATATACGTGATATATGTATGTATGTTAATATGAGTAAATGAACATACATAGAAAGTAACATATGAGTAATGGATGAATATGGATTCTCTATAATATCGGCTTGAAGG